>ENA-UEQM01000092-UEQM01000092.1-human-gut-metagenome-genome-assembly--contig:-NODE-92-length-60260-cov-9.337537_pt1 | contig 60260 bp, 50 predicted proteins | sample MGYA00242948_ERZ507948 | MGnify/ENA primary metagenome ERZ507948 (study PRJEB26167, sample SAMN06115440) | human gut metagenome | host: Homo sapiens | place: China:Hubei | collected 2015-07-28 | study... | reverse complement strand
CCGATAGAGCTACTCCGACCCATTATTGATATCCCCGGTTTCGAGATTTTTGCGCAGCAAAAATCTCGAAACCGTACCCGGCCCGTACCTTGCCGGCCGGGAAGAGCGGGAGGCGAAGTCCCGCGTCAGGGGAGCACTTCGTAGCGGGCGGCCAGTTCCGGCGAGAGAGTGCCGTCCGCGCGGACTTCGCCCCAGCGGGGAGCTTCGTTTTCATAGGCGAAGCTGAAGCCGTCGTCGGCAAAGAGCCGGGCCGGGCGCGGGGCGTCCCCGAAGCATTTGAGGCGCAGTTTGAATTTCATGCCGTCGGTGATATGCGTGACCGGTTCCGCGAGCGGAACCACCGCCGAACCTTTGACCAGAATCGGCAGCTCTTCCGGCGCAGGGCGCAGAGTGACTTCCCCGGTGTATTTTTCGCCGGTATGGAAGTCGTACCAGTCGCCTTCCGGCAGCGGCACGGTCAGCTCGGTCATTCCGGCGCGGAAGGGAACCGCCAGCAGCCGGTCGCCCGCCATCCAGGCGTAGTCGACGTCGCGCAGCCGGGGATCGTCCGGGGCATCCATCGTCAGCGCCCGGAAAGGTGGCGTGCCGTGGAAGCGGTACTCCGCGAAAGCGGCGTACAAGTAGGGCAGGAAGCGCATCCGCAGTTCGAGGATGTCGCGGGTCGCCTTTTCCAGCCGGAGCTGTTCCTCCTCAGGGTAAAATTCTCCGGCGCTGTTGAGTTCGCGCCGGAGCTGCCGCCACGGCGGGTGCGGCATCGACCAGATGTTCAGCAGCATCTGCGGCGACAGCACCATCGCCTGCAGGCGGCGCAGATAGTCTTCAGGCGACACCGCGTGGCGCAGCTCCGGGGTCCAGAGCATCCCGGAAAAGCCGCAGGTGGTCACGCCCCGGATAAACTCCGCGTGGTCGTAGAGGTCGCTGTACAGCACGAACGGCTGCGGCGGCGCGAAGGCGTGGGCGTTGCGGACGCTGCCGTAGGTGCGGATATTGCTTTTGCGGCAGGCGCGGCCGATGGTTTCCATATAGAGCATGCCGAGCATCGAGTGCATGGTTTCACCGTCCTGTCCGGAGGGAAACTGCGAACATTCCGGGAACGACCACGGACTCGAAATGAAGTCCGAATTGTCGCACTCGTCGAGCTTGAACGAGCTGATTCCGCGCGAGGTGAAGGTGCGGGCGTGGTAGGAGGCGAAACATTCACTGGCCGGGGCCAGCGTCAGGTCCGGCACCGCCCCGTTCCAGACCTTGAAGTCGCCGGAATAGGGGACCAGGTCACGGTAGATCGGGGAGGTCGGATGGATGAAAAGGTGTTCCCACAGATTCACGTGATAGCCCATATTGTTCAGGGCGGCGACGGTCCGGTCCGGCTGCGGAAAGCGTTCCGGGCTCCAGCTGAAGCTGCACGAATAGGCTTTCGACTGCCAGCCCGGTTCGAGGCCGAGCACGTCGCATGGAATCGACTTGTCGCGCAGCTCCTTCGCCATCGCCAGCACCTGCGCGGCATCACTCGCGCCGCAGGTGCGGTACCAGCAGCCGAGGCCCCATTCGGGGGGCAGGGCGCCGCCGCCGGTGAACAGCACGTAGCGCCGCACTGCGTCGAGCAACGCCGGGCCGGTGAACAAGTAGAGGTCCACGCCGGGGGCAGCGGGAATGTCGATCACCATCGGGGCGGAGGCGGAGCTGTCCAGCGCATAAAGTTCCGCTTCGGAAAGTTTTACGCCGCCTTGTTCCGGCGCCCGCGTCTCTTCCTTGGGGTTCAGATGGGCGTTGCCGCCGCAGTAGAAGGACGCATAGCGGGCGGTATCGACCAACACGCCGTAACCGGCGGTCGTGAAATAGAGCGGGGCGGGCGCGTGGCTGTCGCCGGTGTCGGTGGCCGGGTCGCTGTTGACCCGGAGCGTCCGTTTTTTGCCGGTGTGGCGCAGGCTTTTGAGGTTGAGGCCGAGCCCGTAGATATCCTCGCCGGAAGTGAGCGGCAGTTCGAGGCGGCAGCCGCGGCGGCTGACGGTGAATTTGATCTGCGAAGCGTCGAACGGCGGCTCCGCGTGCGGCAGTTCAGCCATCGCTTCGCGCCGGGGCGGCTTCACATACATCTGCTGCGAGGGCGTGCCGTTTTCGGGCTGCCCGAATCGGAACCGGAAAACACCGGGTAAAAATTCCATGAAGTACCTCATAATGATCAATTTTTCTGAATAATATACTGCCGGTAGGCGTTTTCTCAAATGAAAGATATTGAAAAGTCATAAAGTTCGGTTTGCTTTCCGGGTGGGAGCGGTCTATATTTTCCATTTTCAAATAAAGGGGACGGACATGGATTCGGAATCATTGCAGGCAATCGTCGCTCCGCTGCTGGAGTGGTATGACAGGCACGCCCGGATTCTGCCGTGGCGCGAAAGCCCCGAACCTTACCGGGTATGGATTTCGGAGATCATGCTGCAGCAGACCCGCGTTGAGGCGGTGAAGCCGTATTACGACCGGTTCCTGAAGGAGCTGCCCGATCTGCACGCACTCGCGGAGGCTCCCGAACCGCAGCTGCTGAAGCTGTGGGAGGGGTTGGGCTACTACAACCGGGTGCGCAATCTGCAGAAGGCGGCACGGGTAATCGTCAGCGAGTACGGCGGCGAGTTCCCGCGCGATGTGGAAACGCTGCGCTCTTTGCCCGGCATCGGGGAGTATACTGCCGGGGCGATCGCGTCGATCTCCTTCAACCGGCCGGAGCCGGCGGTGGACGGAAATGTGCTGCGGGTGGTTTCGCGGCTTGCCGCGAGCCGCGAGGATATCTCCAGCCCCAAGGTCAAGGGGGCGATTTCCGATGCGTTGCGGCGGGTTTATCCCGCCGGGCGCTGCGGTGATTTCACGCAGAGTTTGATGGAGCTGGGCGCGACAGTCTGCCTGCCGAACGGCGCGCCGAAGTGCGCGGAGTGTCCGCTGGCGGAGCTTTGTGCCGGACGGCGCGAAGGGATTGCCGCCGGGCTGCCGGTAAAGCCCGGCAGGAAGCCGCGCCGGATCGAGCCGCGGACGGTGTTCCTGCTCCGCTGCGGCGACCGGATCGCGCTGCTTCGCCGTCCCGGCAACGGCCTGCTGGCCGGGCTCTGGGAGTTCCCGAATACCGCCGGAAGCCTGACTGTCGCCGAAGCTGCCGAATGGATGGCCGGGCAGGGAATCTTCGCGGAACGGATCATTGCGACCGGCGGCGCAAAGCATGTCTTCACCCATCTGGAATGGCGCATGTCCGGCTTTCTCGCCGATTGCAAGGCGGAAAACGGCGGCTTCCATTGGGTGACCCGCGACGAGTTGGAGCGGGAAATTTCGCTGCCGACCGCGTTCAGGCCCTTTGTCGAAGCACTCGACGCGGAAAGCGCGCAGCCGTCGCTCTTTTAAAACGGCTGCGCTCTTCGCGGCTTGCCCGCCGGCGGACTAGAAAGCCTCTACCTGCTTGGCGTCCATCGACAGCGCATTGGCCTGCTCCTGTGAAATCTTGCCGGCGGCGACCAGTTCTTCGAGCGAGCGGCGCATGGTGATCATGCCGTCCTTGAAGTTGGTTTCCAGAATCGACTGGAGCTGGCCGGTCTTGTTTTCGCGGATCAGCGCCTGGACCGGCGGCGTGCCGATCATGATCTCAAACGCGGCGCTCCGCCCCCGGCCGTCGAGATTCGGCAGCAGCCGTTGCGCGACCACGCCGAGGATCACGCTGGCGAGCTGCTGGCGGATCTGGTTCTGCTGGTGGGCAGGGAAGGAGTCGATGATGCGGTCCACCGTCTGCGGCGCGTTGTTGGTGTGCAAAGTTCCGAACACCAGATGGCCGGTTTCGGCGGCGGTCAGCGCGGCGGCGATGGTTTCGGTGTCGCGCATCTCGCCGACCATGATCACATCGGGGTCTTCACGCAGCGCGTACTTGAGTGCGTTGAAGAAGCTCAGCGTGTCGGCGTGCACCTCGCGCTGCTCGATCAATGCCATCTTGTTTTTGTGCACGAATTCGATCGGGTCCTCGACCGTGATGATGTGGTCGGCCTTGGTGCGGTTGATCTGGTCGATCACGCTGGCGAGCGTGGTGGACTTGCCGCTGCCGGTCGGGCCGGTGATCAGGATCAGTCCCTGTTTCTTCTTGCTGATGTCGAGCAGGCTCTGCGGCAGGCCCAGCGCCTCGGGCGTCGGGATATGCACCGCGATCACGCGGGCGGCCACGCCGACACAGCCGCGCTGGAAGTAGCCGTTGATGCGGAAACGGATCGTGTCGTTCGGGTTGTTGCTGCCGATGTTCATCGTGACCGACAGCGCGAGGTCGATCTCCCGCTTCTCCTCGAATTCGACCCGCTGGCGCGGCGTCAGTACGCTGAAGAGCAGCCGCTGGGTGTCGGAAGGGGTCAGCGGCGGCAGCTCCAGCGCACGCAGTTCGCCGTTGAGCCGGAGCGTCGGCGGCGCGCCGCAGGAGAGGTGCAGGTCCGACGCGCCGATCTTGACCGCGCTGCGCAGCAGCCGGCGCATGTCGATGAACTTGCCGTCCTCGGAGTCCTCGGCGGTGCCGTACAGGCTGCGCAGCGAATCCACGCCGGACTCCATTCCTTTTAAAAGCAGCCGGAATTCATCGGGATTGGTGACCGCCTTGAGCGCGTCCTCTTCCGCGATCAGGTGCTCCTTGGTCATGCGGTAGATGGTGCGGTTGAAAGTCTGCATGCCGCTTTCGCCGCCGCGCCGGAGCGCGTCCTCAAGGCCGCTGTAATCGCGTTCGCCGACCAGCTTGCGCACCGGCGGCGTGCCGATCAGGATTTCAAAGGCGGGGATCATGCCGTCGTGCGTCGGCGTCGGAATCAGCCGCTGCGCGATTACGCCGACCAGCGCGTTGCCGAGATCGGTCGCCACCTGCATTCTCTGGTCCTCCGGAAACAGGTCGATCACCCGTTCCACCGACTGGATTGCGTCGGAAGTGTGCAGCGTGGACAGCACAAGGTGGCCGCTCATCGCCGCCGCCACCGCGGTGCTGACCGTGTCGGTATCGCGCATTTCGCCGATCACGATCACATTGGGCGCTTCGCGCAGCGCGCTGCGCAGCGCGTCCGCGAAGCTGACCGCGTCGGAGTTGAGTTCACGCTGGGTGATGATGCTCCGCTGGTCCTCATGGATGTATTCGATCGGGTCTTCCAGCGTGATGATATGTTTGTTGAGGTTGGCGTTGATATAGTTGACCATGGCCGCGAGCGTGGTGGACTTGCCGCTGCCGGTGGCGCCGACCACCAAGATGATTCCGGCGGGAGCCTCGCACATCTTCTGGATCTGGACCGGAATATGCAGTTTGACCATATCCAGGTCGCGCCCGGAGTGGATCGGGCGGGCGACGAAGCCGGGGCCGTTCAGCGTACTCATGAAGTTGATGCGGAAGCGGTGGGCGAGGTCGATGTTGAAGCCCGCGTCGGCGGTGCCGCGCTGCCGGTATTCCGCCTCGCGCTCCTGGTCGAGCACGGTCCGGCGGAATTCGTCGACGGTTTCCGCCTGAATGACCTCTTCGCCGATCTGGTAGATGGTGCCGCTGCGCCGCATGGACGGGATTTTGCCGGTGGTGATGAACAGGTCCGAACCGCCGGAATCCATCGCATATTGAAGCAGGTCGATCAGATTCATGAAATTTCCTTTCCCGGGATCAGATAAACAGTAATGCGCCTCTTTCTTCTGGACGCTCTCTTGACATCGATTCTGAGCAATGATACTTTAATACCGGTCTCGATGCAAAACAAATCGGAAAGTGAGATTTATGCTCAAAAATATGATAAAATTCAAGATGGCCTCCGGCTGTTCCGACCTGGCTCCCGCCAAAGCGCATCCCGACGATGCCGCCTACGACCTTAAGGCCCGCACCGACGTCGAACTGGCCGTCGGGAAGAGCACGCTGGTGCCGACCGGATTGTTTCTGGAGCTTCCGGTCGGATTTGAGGCGCAGGTGCGCCCCCGCAGCGGACTGGCGTTGAAGCACAATCTCTCGCTGACCAACTCTCCCGGCACCATCGACGCCGGATACCGCGGGGAAGTCGGAGTGATCATGTTCAATCCCGGCCCGGCGGCGTTTCAGGTGCGGCGGGGCGACCGGATCGCCCAGATGGTGATCGCGGAACTGGCCGCCGTGGAGCTGGTTCCGGCGGAGGAGCTCTCCGAAACGCAGCGCGGCGCGGGCGGCTTCGGCAGCACCGGCATCGGCGAAGGAAAATCATTGTGAAGCAAACCATCCTGTTGTGCGGCGCAGCGGCGGCCGTCGGCCTGACGTTCGCCGGTTGCCACTCGCCGGTCTCGCGCGAAATCCGCGCGCTCGGCGTTCAGAGCGAAGCCTCCGAACGGAGCTGTACGCTGCGCAAGAACGGCAACTTCATTACGATCTATCCCGGCAGCCTGCGCGCCAACTTCAACGGCGGCTGGGTGCATCTGGTGGAACCGGCGCAGCGGACGGAAGGAAAATCCGGCGTCTATTCGCTGTCGGAGGCCAATCTGAAAAAGGTGGTCGCCCCGCTGTTGAACCGGGAGGTCGCCCCTGCGAAACCGGTGAAAATGATTTTGATCGATCCGGGCCACGGCGGCAGCGAAACCGGCGCGACCGGTGCGAAGCATCAGGAGAAAACGCTGAATTTCGCCCTTGCGCAGAAAATCCGGGATGAACTGGTCAAACGCGGCTTCACAGTGAAAATGACCCGCGATACGGATAAGGATGTTTCGTTGGATGCGCGCGGCAACCTCTCCGGAACGTTGAAAGCCGATTTGTTCATCTCCGTGCATCACAACGCCGCTGCCAACCGGACCGGCACCGGCGTCGAAACCTTCGCGATGACGCCGGACGGCTGCCGCAGCACCGGCGGCGGAGCCGTCCCGAAGCAGGCGACGCTGTCGAACCGGTATGACGGCGCCAACCTGAATCTCGCGCAGGAGATTCAATCCCGCCTGGTCAAAGCCACCGGCGGGCCGGATCGGGGGGTGAAATTCGCCCGTTTCCGGGTTCTGGTCAAGGCGCACTGTCCGGCCGTGTTGGTCGAAGCCGGCTTCATCACCACCCCGAAGGAGGAGCTGGCGATCGCCGACCCGGCGCGTCAGCGGAAAGTCGCCGCCGCCGTCGCTGACGGAGTCGAGGCCTTTAACCGCCGCACTGCCGCTATGAAAAAATGACCTGCCGCAGGCGGTGCGGACCGCTTTGAAGGAACGAAACAAAAAAGTTTCATTTTTTTGAGCGTCATTGACGAAAAAAGTATCGGCGGCGTTTGAAAATCCCTTTGAGTCGGGTATCTTATATAAAAAGGAAAGGATGAAAGTAAAGAATTCCGTAATTTTCATTTTCCTTCCGGAACGATAAGTCAAAGAGAGTAGATCACATCAGATATGGCACAAAAAGATATATCATCGGCGCAACGCGAGTTTCCGACCATCACGCTTCAAGAGGGGTACGGCAATACCCGGGAGATTCCGATCAACCGGAAGTCCCTGATTATCGGGCGTGAGAACGACAGCGATATCGTGATTGCGGAACCCAATGTTTCCCGGCATCATGCGGTGATCAGCTCTACGGCGGAAGGGGTTTTCATTGAGGATCTCGGCAGTGCGAACGGCACGTTCGTGAATTCCGCGCCGATCGTGCAGGTGCAGATCAAGCATCTGGATACGATCCAGATCGGCAGTTCGATGCTGGTTTTCAACGATCCGAACAACCCGGGAATCGCCCGGTCCGGAGAGAAACGGGCGGATACTCCCGACAGCGAATTCACGTTTGAATCCATGCGCAAGGTGATCCGGCAGTTGGAGCAGAACATCGAGGTGGTGTTCAAGGGCAAGCCGGAGGTGGTGCGCAACATGATCGTCTGCCTGATGGCCGACGGCCATCTGCTACTGGAGGACGCTCCCGGCGTCGGGAAGAGCATTCTCGCGCAGGCGCTGGCGAAATCCATTCAGGCGAATTACCGCCGCATCCAGTTCACGCCGGATATGCTGCCGTGCGATATCACCGGTACGAATATTTACGATGAGAAGCTCAAGCAGTTCCGGTTTATTCCCGGCCCGATTTTCGGCAATGTGATTCTGGCCGATGAGATCAACCGCACCACGCCGCGCACCCAGTCGAGCCTGCTGGAGTGCATGGCCGAATCGGTAGTTACCGTCGACGGCAAGGCGCATGTGCTGCCGAAGCCGTTTTTCGTGGTCGCAACCCAGAATCCGGAGGATTACCACGGCACCTATCCGCTGCCGGAACCGCAGCTCGACCGCTTCATGATGCGCCTTTCGATCGGATATCCGTCACCTGAAGCGGAGCTGGAAATTCTGAGTTCGCAGCAGGGAAGCCATCCGCTCTCGCGCATCTCCTATGTGATCAAGGGATCGGATATCGTGCACTGCCATGCGCTGGTGCGCAATGTGTCGGTGGATCAGAAGATCAAGGAATACATCATCAAAGTCACCGATGCGACCCGGCAGCATCCGGCGCTCGCCAACGGCTGCAGCCCCCGCGCCACGCTGGCGCTGATGCGGTGCAGCCAGAGTCTCGCCGCCTACAGCGGCCGGAATTATGTGACGCCGCAGGATGTGCGCGCGATGGTCAAGGTGGTGCTGGCGCACAGGATGCGGCTGCGGCTGCGCTTCCAGGGGGAATGGCACAAGGTGGACAATGTGCTCGATTCCATCATGGAGGGGATTCCGATGGTCAATGAGGAACCCGCGATATGATGGCGTTTCCGACCGCCCGCGGCTTTCTGCTGATTCTGATGACGGTCGGAACTGTCGGGGTGGCGCTGGTCAACGTAGGGCTGGCGACCGCGTTGGCGGCTTCGATTTTCTGTTCGCTTCTGGCGGCCAGTTTCCTGCTGGCCCAGTTTTCGCTGTACCGGATCAGGATTGAACGGCGGCCGAACAGCGACGGCTTTTTCGGAACCGAAGTCGCGCTGCCGCTGCTGGTCACCAACCGCACTTTCCTCTTTCGGCAGCCGATGGTGATTACGGAGAAATGCGAATTTGCTCCGGGCGGCGTGCTGCATGCCGCCGTTCCCCCGCTGGGGCCGGGGGAGTCGCTGCTTCTGAACCGGACCTGCATCGCGGAGAAGCGCGGCTGCGCCAGGCTGCTGGAGGTGAAAGTCTCCGGCGGTGATCCGGCCGGCCTGTTCCGGCGTACCCGGAAGTTCAGGCTGCCGGGTGAAATTCAGATCTACCCCGGCACGGTCCGGCTCGATTCGCTGCAGTTGCAGGCCGAAAGCAACCCGATGCCAAGCTTCGACGGCCGTCCGCTCGGGCAGTCCGGGCACGGGCAGGAGTTTTTCGGAGTCCGCCCGTACCGGCCGGGCGACGAGATCCGGTTTATCCATTGGAAAGGCTCGGCGGGGCGGCAGCAGTTGATGATCCGCGAATTCGAAGCCAATACGGTCGACCAGATCGTGATCATACTGGATACCAGAAAAACGCTGGTCGGCAACGATCCGCGGGAGAACAACCTCGAATTTCTGGTCAGTGCGGCGGCAAGCCTGTCGGAGCATCTCAAGGAGATGTACTGCCGGATTCACTTTTTCGCGGCGGACGGGCGCAGCGGCGAGCGGCTCCATCTTTCGGGGGACGCTTCGGTGATGCACTGGCGGCTGATGCAGACTTTGATGATGCTGGAACCGGCGGAGGTGCCGTTTGCGGATACCCTTCTGGAGGCGGTCGAGCAGATACCCGGCGGCGTGCTGGTGTATGCGCTGTCGATGGAGGCGGACGACGCTTCGAAGGGGCTTCTGGAGCTTCTGCTTGACAACGGCTGCCGGGTCAACTGGATTCTGGCGCCGAAGGGCAACTTTCCGCCGATTCTGCCGGATGAACCGCGCATTGTGTACGGCGACCGCTCGTTGCGGCGGTTCCGCGGGGCGGTCAAGCCGCGCGAGGTCTGTTTCGCGAACACTTTGGAAGAGGTGCTGGAAAAATGAAGCTCTGGCGCAAATATATTCTGCGGATTCTTCCTGTCAAGCGGATCGTGGACCACTCCCGGCGGCGGCAGACCCCGGAGCGGCTGCCGCAGCATCTGGTCTATACCATATTGTGCGGCGCCGCCGTGGTCGCTTCGCTGTGGCAGTATGCCCAGCCTCAGTTGACCTTCGCGGTACTGGGGCTGATCCCGGTATTGGCGCTGCTGGCTTATGTGCCGTACCGGGTCATTCCCTCGTGGTGGCGATTTATGATTCAGCTTGCCGTGGTCGCTGCCGCGGCGGTCTGGCTGATGTACCGGCTGACGCACGGCATCCCGGCGGACAAGGCGCTGTCGGAGGTATTGGCCATCACCAGTCTGATCTTTCTGATGGCACAGAACGCGCGCGATTACGGTTATTTATTTGCGATCTCGATGATTCTGCTGGCATACGGGGCGCTGTTGCCGCGCACGGTCTATCTGTGGTGCCTGGGCGTGGCTTTCGGCAGTATGCTCATATTGTTGTACAGCAACCGCCTGCAGCAGTTGTCCGCAAACCCGCGCCTGCCGAATCCGCGCCGGATTCTGCGGCGGAACTGGCATATCCTGGCATTGCATCTGGGGCTGGTCGCCGGGTGCTTTGCGCTGATTTTTCCGCTGTTCCCGACGGACCCGAGCGGTTCGAAGGGAATTTTTGCCGTGGCATTCAATACGGATAAATCTTCAATGCTGCCCGCCAACCTGCAACAGTGGTTTCAGTCTGAAAAAGTCAAACAGGAACAGGGGGGCGTCCGCATTATCCGCAATGGGACCCCCGATACGCTGGAAGCCGGCGGAACTCCGATGAAGATCAAGGGAAAACAACCCGATTCTTCATCTCAGGACGGTTCCGGCAGCGCTCCGCCGGGACGCGACCTGGTATTGCGGGTGAAGTCGCCCCTGAAGCTGTACCATCTGGCGCAGTTGTATGATGAATATGACGGGACGCGCTGGCTGGCGTCCGCGGAACTGAAGCGGGGCAGGATCAATGTGCGCAGTTCCGAGCGTTCCCCTTCCCGGATGGTTTCATCGCGCTACACGATCCTGAAATGGCTGAGTCCCAAACTTTATGCGCCTTACCGCCCGGTCTCTTTCGAGCGGAACAACGACACGGCGCCTTACAGTCTGCTCAGGACGACCTTTTATAACAGCGAACTGGCCTCGAACAATTATCCGAATCTGCCGTTTTCCTATCTGGTTTCCAGTGAAATCAGTACGGAGCTGGAGAACCCGTTGTCGGAGCGTACCCGGCGGCGCTGGCGCGAACGGCCTGCGCGCGCCCATTATCTGAAACTGCCGGAGAAGAAAATTTCGGAGCGGTTGAAGAAGAAGGTGGAAGAACTGACGCGGAATGCCAAAAATGATTACGAAAAAGCGTTGATTCTGCGGGATTACCTGCGCAACAACTTCAAGTATCAGCAGTATTCCCGGCCGGTTCCGGAAGGGAAGGAGACGGTGGATTACTTCGTCTTTGAGCTGAAGGAGGGGCATTGCGAGTACTTTGCCGCGTCTTTGGCGGTGATGGCGCGGCTGGCGGGATTGCCGTCCCGTACTGCGGCCGGATTTTCGCCGGGCGATTTTAATACTTTGCAGAATGTGTTTGAGGTATATGAATACCATGCTCATGCGTGGACTCAGATTTTCGTGCCGGAATACGGTTGGCTGACCATGGATGCGACGCCGCCGGGAGAGATCCGGTCGCAGACGACTCCGATTGGAATCGGCAAGCTGCGGGATCCCTTCGGAGATGAATGGCGGGTTACGCCGCCGGAGTTGACCGAGCATACGCTTCAGACGTTGAAAGACATGTATCTGAAGCAGGTGCGGGCGGAGGAGACGCCGTCGAAAGCCGCGGAAATCATCATGCAGGTCGCGGAGGTGCAGGAGGAGATCCGCAAGCAGATCAAGGAAACCTACAGGAAGGTGGCGCCGAAATCCGCGAATCGCGCCTCCGATAAAAAGAAGACCAGAGGGGAGGCGGCCTGGGAGTATCTCAAGCAGCTTGGGAGTCGAAGTCAGCATTATCTCCGAACCGGGCAGGAGTTTCTGCGGCGGTACTATCCGGCGGTGGTTCTGGCTGGAGCGGCGCTGATTGCGGCTTATGTACTGTTGCGCAAACAGTTGCGACTTCGTCGGCTTCATCGGCAAGAGGAGGAGGCGAAGGCTTGTTTTGAGAAGGCGGCGGCGGCGTTGAAGGCGGGAGAATACCGTGAGAGCGTGCTTTTCGGCTATCAGGCGATTCGGATTGAGTTGACGCTTGCCGGGGTGCCGCGCCGCCGGAACGAGGAGTTACTGGACTATGCCCGGATGCTTGCGGATTTCCGCGAAGGTTTTGACCGCCGGATGACGACGGTGGTGCTGGCTTTTTACGAGGCGGAATATGGAACCGGAGAGGTTTCCCGCCGGAGTGCGGTTCTGGTGCAGCGGAACATCCGTGCAATGCGCCGGGGCTTGAGAGTGCCGAAGCAGCCATAGGAGCCGGATTTTCTTCTTTAATTGATGAAAAATGATTGTTCAGCCTCAAAATGAATAAAAAAAATCAAATATTCTTCAGAAAGCTGCTTTAAAAATCCAAAAACGGCGCTATCTTATATAACAACAAACATGGGCACCCGTAGCTCAGCTGGATAGAGCGTCTGCCTCCGGAGTAGAAGGTCATGAGTTCGAATCTCGTCGGGTGTACCATTCTTTTTATTTCGCCATAATCGATTGCAGCTCAGGCGATTGAGTGGTGGAGAAAAGCACGGAAAACTCCCCTCCTTGGGGATTAAAAAAAATCCTCGAACCGTTTAAGCGGTTCGTCGAACAGGAGAAAATGCCATGCCGACGATCAAACTGACCCAAGGCCCGTTCCAATGAACTGAAAGCCCTTGATGTCAACATGGGGCTGCCTTACTTCCCCTGCACCGGCTCAAGCAGGATCGCGCAGGTATTGGCCTTGATGTCAACATGGGGCTGCCTTACTTCAAGATGAAGGAAATCTATGCGCAGCACGGTATTCAGGTGCGTTCGAGCAACTATGAACTGTACGGAGATATTTCACGCCGGGTCATGTCGGTTTTGTCCGGCTTTTCCCCGGGAGTCGAGCCTTATTCCATCGATGAGGCTTTCATGCGCGTTCAATTGCCTCCGGGTCAGGACTATATCGCATTCGGACGTGAAATCCGCACCCGGATTGCCAAGTGGGTCAAAGTACCGGTAAGCGTGGGATTTGCTCCCACGAAGACATTGGCGAAGGTGGCGACGCACATCGCCAAGAAAGCGGAATGCGGCGTATATATGCTTCCGGAGAACATCCGGCCGATTCTCGAACAGTTGCCGCTCACGGAAATCTGGGGCATCGGGAAACGTCTTGCCCGGAAGCTTCAGGTGGCCGGCTTCAGGAATGCGGGTGATCTAGCTTCCTCCGATCCGAACCGGATCCGGAAAAATTCAGTGTTTGCCTGGCGCGTACCGTGCTGGAGCTCAATGGCCGGCCGGCGCTGGAACCGGAGGATATGGAGACCCGTTCGCAGAGCATCTGCTGCTCCCGCGCCTTTGGCAAAAAGGTGGGGGAATTCGAATACCTGCGCGAAGCAGTCGCCACCTATACTGCCAGGGCGGCTGAGAAGATGAGAAAAGAGGGTTCCCGTGCTTCCGGCGTCAATGTGTTCTTTGAATTGGGGCCGGAAAAGAATTCAACCGAATTCAGCGGCGGTCATGTCGGCACAACGATCATGCTGGATACTCCGCAGTTTGGAACGATGGAAATTCTGCGTGAGGTTTATCCCGTCCTGCCCAGCCTCTATCAGAAGGGAAAACTATATCGTAAAGCAGGAATCCTGCTTTTCGGCCTCACCGATGCCCGTGCCGACCAGTTGAATCTTTTTTCCCGGCCGATATCGGAGAAAGAGGAACGGCTTTACGAAACGCTCGACAGGATCAATGCCGGAACGGGCAGAGACAAAGTCTTTCTGCTGGCGCAGGGAATCGAACGTCCCTGGCAGATGAAACGCACCATGCTGTCTCCCCGTTATACGACCCGCTGGAGTGAACTGCCAAGGGCGAAATAAAAATTGCCGTCAGAATAAACAATCAGATTTTTACTTTTACATGGAATATAAATTCGCATAGATGCCTTTTTATATCCATTCCAAACTGAACTCTAAACGTCACCGCCAGCCGCATTCCCGGAGTGTTCTTTCCAGACGCGTCAATTAAAATAGTATAATAGCCTGAATTTATGTTCGCTGTGATTCGGGGAACGCTGGTTGCCGTATTCTTCAGACAGAAGCTCGGCGGCGCTGTCCCCCCAGCCATAAATTCCATTTTTCAGACTACCGGAATCGCGACGATCAAAATGATAACAAGCAGCTCAATATTGGTAAAAGGACGCTTTTCGGGAATCCGGCGAAACTTACCCGCGGCATAAGCAGGAACGAAGTAACGCACATGCCGTTATGTGGCTATTCGTTGCCTGCTTTCAAAAAGTATGGCGATAACCGCGATTAATTACGCTGGGGCAAATTCCTTCAAGCAATAGCCTGACAACCGGGCCGCGACCGGCCGGGCTTCTTAGATTTCCCCCTGCTCAAAACGGTTAAACCAGGCTCAGCAGAGCTGCTGTAAGCTTGCCTTCCGGGGCTTCCAGTTCATGCAGGATTGTGAAGTGGTTGTGCCCGGGAAGCGTGAAAGCGCCGCCGGGCAGCGCCGCAGCCGCGCGAAGCCGCGCAAAATCCCAGCTTTGACGCTGCAGCTCCGGTAATTCGGCAGAACCGCAGGCCGCGATCAGCGGACGCCGGGAAAGGGGACGATGCTGCGGACTCAGCCCCGTGATTTCTTCCGGCGTCAGCCGGAGTTTTTCATTCAGGCTGCATCGGGAGATCGGTTCCAGGTCGAAAATACCGCTGACGGCGAGAACGCCGACCACCCCCGCCTCGTCAGCCATCATTGCGGCGAGATGTCCGCCCGCCGACCAGCCGGCGACCACGATCCGGCTGCAGTCGGCTCCCCACGCTGCGGCGTGCTCCCGCAGCCAGCGCAGGGAGTCGCGGATTTCCGCGACGATGCCGGTCAGCGTCTGGTCCGGTGCGAGCGTGTAACCCGGCAGGGCGACGTGGATGCCGTGCCGCAGCGGTCCCGCCGCCAGAAAACGGAAGGTCTCCTTGCACCGCATTTGCCAGTAGCCGCCGTGGATGAAAACCAGAAGCGGCGCATTCACGGCACTGCTTGCAAAGTAATCGATCCGCTGGCGTTCGCGCACGCCGTACCGCAGGTCGAGACGTTCCGGACGGCGTTCGGCCAGAAGGCGGCTGCGTTCGTCGAACCCGGCGAGCAGCCGGGCGCTGTCGGCGACCGCACCGGTGTTGTCGTAGGCGGCGTCAAGTTCGGTTCCGGTCAACTTCCGATCGAGTCCGGTCATTCCGGCACATCTTTCAAACGGCATTCGTTTCTGCATGGGAGTCCGCTTTCCATTCTGATTTCGTACAAGTTCTGATATAGGCGCGCCAGTCGGCGAAGCCGGAGATATCGCGGCCGCACCCCGCCGCCACGGCCTCGCCGATGAAGCCGGGGACGCGGGAGCCGTCCCGGAGTTCCAGCATGCCGAGGCCGAGCGGAGGCGGAATGCGGGCGGCGAACCGGGCGAAAGCATTTTCGGACAGTTCGTAAAGTTCAACGTAAAATGAAGTTCCGTCTTTTTCCGTTCGCAACAGCGCCGGTTTCGGCACGGAACCTTTTTCCAGCGCGTACATCCGGTAGCGGGGAGCGGTTTCGGCGCTTCCCAGAAAATGGGCGCCAAGCTCCTCCAGTTCCGAGTGGAGCGGCATGCCGGCGAGGTGCGCGCCGCAGACCGCGACGGTGTACGGTTCCGCCAGCCGGAAGCGCCGCGCCGCCTCCAGCAGCCTGCCGTCGTCGAACGCCCTGCCGACCAGCGTCACGCCGAACGGCAGTTTGCCGGCCCGCGCCGCCGGAATCGCAAGGGCGGCATAGTCCAGCAGATTCATGTAGTTGGTATAGTACCCGAGATTGCTGTTGAGCCGGATCGGATCGGCTTCGACTTCGCCGATCCGGTAGATGGTTCCGGCTGTCGGAGTCAGGAGCAGGTCAACCTTCGCCAATTCCGCGTCGGCCTTCGCCTTGCACTCCTGCAGCCGGTACATTCCCCGGAACACCTCCGACGGATGCGGCGTATGTCCGGGCGTGATGATCGTTTCGATCACCGGAAGCGCCGCGCCGGGATGGCTCTCGATGAATCCGCCGACCGCCGCGTAACGCTCGAATACCCACGGTCCTTCGTAGAGCAGACGCGCAGCGGCCAGAAACGGCGCGAAGTCGATCGTCACCCTCTTGCCGCCTGCCGCCTCCATCCGCCGCACCGCGCGGGAAAATGCGTCGCGGTAGGCGCGGTTCCCGAAGAACTCAAGTTCTTCGTCGCGCGGCACACCGAATTTCCAGCGGCGCGGCAGGAAATTCACTTTCGGAGCGGCACGGCTGTAAGCGTCTTTCGGATCGAATTTTGCGGTGACCTCCAGCAGAATTTCGGCATCTTCAAGCGTCAATGCGAAGATCGATACGCAGTCGAGGGTGCGGCAGGCCGGAACCACGCCGCGGGTACTCAGAAGTCCCCGGCTCGGCTTGACGCCGACCAGTTCATTGAACGCCGCCGGAATCCGTCCGGAACCGGCGGTATCGGTGCCGAGCGAAAAGCTGCACAGTCCGTGCGTCAGCGCCGCCGCCGAGCCGCTGCTCGAACCGCCCGCCACATAACCGGGAGCAAGCCGGTTCGGGGTCACGCCATACGGCGAGCGTACCCCGACCAGCCCGGTCGCGAACTGGTCCATATTGGTTTTGCCGAGCGGCACGGCGCCGGCTTCGACCAGGAGTTCGACCACCCGCGCCGACCGCTCCGGAGTGTAGGCGTAGGCCGGACAGGCCGCCGTGGTCGGAAGCCCGGCAAGGTCGATGTTGTCTTTGACTGCGAACGGGATGCCGTAAAGCGGCAGCGAGTCCGGCGACAACCGTTCCAGCCGGGCGAGATATTGTTCCAGCTGCGCTTCGGGAATCAGGCTGATCCAGATTCCGGCAGGCGCTTCGGAGGCGGCCCGGTACAGTTCGGTCAGGCGGCGGCGCACTGTTGTCCGCCCGGTGCGGTACTGATGTAATAAGTTTTTGATCGTCAGCATGTTCAAGTGCCTTTATGCAATGCGGTTTCCAAGGAAGAATCACACGGTGACGGCGAAAAGACATTGGCCGCTTTTGACTTCGGTAGCGGCGGCGCAGAAGATCTGAGTGACTGTGCAGTCGGTCTCTGCGGGAATCGCGATTTCGGTTTTCATGCTCTCCATCACGGCGAGTGGTTCGCCTGCCTTGACGCGGGTGCCGGGAGCGGCGACATTCAGCTTCCAGATGCTTCCGGCGACAGGGGCGTAAACGCCTTCTTCGCCGGCTTTCAGGACGGCTTCGGGCGCGGCGTCGACGACATCGCCGGAATGGGTCTCGAAAGTGAGCTGGCCGTTGGCGATCCAACGCTGTTTTTCCTCCTCGAAAGCCTGCCTGCGGCGGGCTTCGAAGGCGTGGATCGATGCGGCGTTGTCATGCAGAAACGCTTCGTACTCTCCGATGTCGAAAACCGCCGGTTCGATCTTCAAATGGAATTTGCCGGCGATGAACTCCCGGCGCATCCTCATCAGCTCGTCCGGCCCGACCGGATAGAAACGGACCTGATCGAAGAAACGCAGCAGCCACGGCTTGCCCGCTTCAAATTCCGGAGTGACGCGAAACCGGTTCCACATCTGTACGGTGCGCCCGACGAACTGATAGCCGCCGGGCCCCTCCATGCCGTAGACGCACATGTAGGCGCCGCCGATCCCGACCGCGTTTTCAGGCGTCCAGGTGCGGGCCGGATTGTATTTGGTCGTCACGAGGCGGCGGCGCGGATCGAGCGGGGTCGCGACCGGTGCGCCGAGGTAGACGTCGCCGAGTCCCATCACCAGATAGCGGGCGTTGAACACGGTCTCATACACTTCATCAACCGAGTCCAGCCCGTTGATGCGGCGGATGAATTCGATGTTGTTCGGACAGCACCACGGCGCACCGGGACGGACCGTGCTGACGTATTTTTCAATGGCGAGCCGGGTGGCGGGATCGTCCCATGACAGCGGCAGATGTACGATCCGGGCCGGGACACGGGTGATCCGGTTGTTCTTCAGTTCTTCCGCAAGGCCGGCAAGCAGTTCCAGCAGCTCCCGCTGCGGCAGTTTCGCCGGGTCGAAGTGAAGCTGCAAAGAGCGGATTCCGGGCGTCAGGTCGATCAGGGCAGGATGGTGCAGCTCACCGAGCCTCAGCATCCAGGCGTGAACTTTGAACCGGAGCCGCAGGTCGATCACCGGCGGGCCGAATTCCAGCAGCAGATACGCATCCCCGTCCTGGCGGCAGACGATGCGCTCCATCTCATCGCCGCCGCCGAATTCGGCGACGACCGGAGTGACCGGCTCGACCGGCTCAGGAACCGGCGGCGGCGGCCAGGCGGCAGCGGGATCGGCCAGCACGGCTTCGCGGTACTCGCGCAGGCGCGCCGCATATTCAACCGAAACCGGAACGAACCGGACCCGGTCGCCGCTGCGGAGCAGGCCGACCTTCCAGAGTTCGGCGCCGATGACCGTGACCGGACAGACGAAACCGCCGAGGCTCGGACCGTCGTTGCCGAGGATTACCGGCATGTCGCCGGTGAAATCCAGCGTACCGACCGCATAGGCGTTGTCATGCAGGTTGGATGGGTGCAGCCCGGCTTCGCCGCCATCGGGACGCGCCCATTCAAAATGGGGGCCGATCAGCCGGACGCCGGTGCGCGAGGAGTTGTAATGCACCTCCCACTCCGCATCGAAGAAGGTTTTCACATCTTCCGGGGTCAGGTAGTCCGGCGCGCCGTGCGGCCCGTACAGGACCGCGATCTCCCAGCGGCTGCCGAATTCGGGCAGCGAAGCGGCCGGGGGCGTCAGCGGTTCCCCCGCGGTCATCCCCCCGATGTGGAGCACATCGCCCGCCGCGAGGGCGCGGCCGCCGTGACCTCCGAAACGGCCGAGCGTGAAGGTCGAACGGCTGCCGAGATATTCCGGCACGTCGATGCCGCCGCGCACGGCGAGGTTGCAGCGCTGGCCGCAGCGGGTGACGCCGATCTTCAGCACATCGCCCGGATGCACTTCGCAGGGACGGTTGCGTTCGACCGGCATGTTGTTCAGTTTCAGCGGAAAATCACCGCCCGTCACGGCGATCAGCGTCTTGCAGTTGAACCGCAGCGTTGCGCCGGAAAGGGTCATTTCCAGCCCCGGAGCGTTTTCGGCATTCCCGACGATGCGGTTGGCGAGCCGGAAGTGGTAATCGTCCATCGGGCCCGACGGCGGCACGCCGACATCCCAGCAGCCGAGGCGGCCGGGATAATCCTGCACCGTGGTCTGCGCGCCCGGTGCGAGAACCTCAAAAGTCGGCGCGGCATAGGCGAACTCCCGCAACAGAGCGGTCGAAACCTCCCCGGAACGGAATTTTTCCAGCTTCAGCACATCGCGCAGCAGCAGCAGATTGGTTTCAAATCCGGCGACACGGCTGGCGGCCAGCGCCCGTTCGGACTTCGCGATCACGTCGGCGCGGTCGCGGCCGTGCACGATCAGTTTGGCGAGCAGCGGATCGTACCATGCACTGACTTCGGAGCCGGTTTCGATCCACCTGTCGCAACGGATTCCGTCCGGAAAATCGGCGGCGGTCACAAGGCCGCTCGACGGCTGGTAGTTCCTGCCGGGGTCCTCTGCGTAGATTCGGAACTCCATCGCCGCGCCGGAGGGCGTAAAACACTCCCCGGGAACGAAAGGAGCGTTTCCGGCCGCCTCCAGAATCATCCATTTCACGAGGTCGATGCCGAAAACCGCTTCAGTCACGCCGTGTTCTACCTGAAGCCGGGTGTTGACTTCGAGGAAATAAAAGTCGCCAGTCCGGCAGTCATAGATGAATTCGACCGTACCGGCGGAACGGTAGGCGACCCCTTCACCGAGACGGCGGGCGGCGGCGTGCAGCGCGGTCCGGGTCGCTTCCGGCAGGCCCGGCGCGGGCGTCTCCTCAATCACCTTCTGGTTGCGGCGCTGGGTGGAGCAGTCGCGTTCCCCGAGAATCGCGACGTGACCCCGCCCGTCCCCGAACAACTGCACTTCGATATGCCGGGAACATTCGACGTACTTCTCGACGAACAGCCCGGAGTCCTTGAAGTTATTGCGGCTCAGCCGGCCGATCCGTTCGAAACCGGCGGCCAGTTCCGCGTCGGAACGGCACACGCACATGCCGATGCCGCCTCCGCCCGCCGTGCTTTTGAGCATCACCGGATAACCGATTCCGCGGGCGGCTTCGAGCGCAGCTTCAGCAGTCGGCAGCAGGCCGCTTCCCGGAACCAGCGGCACCTCGAACCGCTGCGCCAGTTCTCGCGCCCGGTGCTTCAGCCCGAAGTCGACCAGCTGTTCCGGCGTGGGGCCGATGAAAACGATTCCGGCCGCTTCGCACTGCCGGGCGAAATCGGCGTTTTCACTCAGGAAACCGTAGCCGGGATGAATCGCTTCGGCCCCGGTTTCCCGCGCGGCGGCGAGAATCGCCGGAATGTTGAGGTAGCTTTCAGCGGCCGGAGCCGGACCGAGCCGGACTGCCTCGTCGGCGGCCAGCACGTGCGCGGCGGTTTCATCGATATCGGAGTAGACCGCGACCGAACCGATCTTCATCTCCCTGAGCGTCCGGATGATCCGGCAGGCGATTTCGCCGCGGTTTGCGATCAGTACTTTCTTGAACATAAAACACTTATCCTTTCTCGGCATCCCAGATGAGCATTTGCACCGGAGTCGGGTTGTAGTCGTTGCAGGGATTGTTCAGCTGCGCACAGTTGGAGAGCAGCACCAGCACGTCCATCTTCGCTTCGAGATCCACGTATTTGCCCGGGCCGGAGATGCCGTCCACAAATTCGAGGCTCCCCGTCGTGCCGAGCTGAACTTTGGTGAAGAAGTTCAGGTTGCAGGTCTGGTCGCGCTTGCTCATGCCGGGCATGTCCGAAAAGTGGCGCACGAAGGTGTCGCGGCAGCTGTGCATGAAGCGGGTGCGGTCGGTGTAGCGGATTGCATTGCCCTCCGCCGAACAGCCGCTGCCGAGCGTGTCGTGCTCACCGCAGGTATCGGCCACGACCGTGAACATCACATTGTCGTCGTTGGAACGCAGTTCGGTGCCGAGCTCGATCAGCGTGCTGCGCTGCGCCGCAATGGTGTTGTTCACATTGTAACGCTCGGCGGTGTCGTGCGCATTGTAGAGCAGCACATCCGCCGACTGGTTGCCGCACAGGTCGACGATCCGCAGGATCTGTCCGGCCCGGACCTCATGCAGCCAGCCGGTTCCGGCCTTGACCACGGCGGAGCAGACGGCCTCGGCCGGATCGCGTTCCACCGCTTTGAGTTTCGGATTCATCGGCAGCCTCCTTCCGGGTCCCACACGATCATCTTGACCGGAGTGGGATCATAGCCGTTGCAGGGATTGTTCAACTGCGGACAGTTGGAGACCAGCACCAGCACGTTCATCTTCGCTTCGAGTTCGATGTACTTGCCCGGCGAGGAGATGCCGTCGGCGAAATTCAGATTGCCCCGCTCGTCCAGCGGCACGTACATGAAGAAATTCAGGTTGTTGACCTGATCGCGCTTGTCCATCCCGTGCGCCAGCAGCCGGGCGAGGAAACTTTCGCGGCAGGCGTGCTGGTAGCGGTGGCCGAAACCGTAGCGGATCATGTTGCTCTCGCACGAGCAGGCGCTGCCGAGCGTGTCGTGGTCGCCGCAGGTGTCGGCCACCACCGTCAGCATCACGCGGTCCTCGCTGCTCATCAGGTCGGTGCCGACGCCGACCAGCGCGTTCCGCTGGTGCTGCACGGTCTGCTGCACGCTGTAACGTTCGGCGGTATTGTCGGCGTTGTAGAAAATGGTGTCGACCGCCTGATTGCCGTTGATGTCGACGATCCGCAGAATCTGTCCTTTCCGGACCGGATACATCCAGCCGGTTCCGGCCTTTACGATTTCGACGTGGACGGCGTCGGCTTCCTTGCGGGAGCTTTCCAGATATCGGGTAACCATGATTGCGTCCTCCGGATTACAGGTTGTAGAGCGAGGTGGCGGCGAATCCGCGTTCGTTTTCCGGGCACCAGGTGAAGCACGGATCGTCTTTGCGGCCGGGTTCGCACGCATAGAGCGCCGCTCTGACCGGTTTGCGCGGATATTCGGTCGCCGGACTCAGCGGATGCATGCCGGTATCGAGCACCACCAGCGTATCCATCTCGGCCCGCAGGTCCACATGGCTTCCCGCCGGAGAATTGCCCGGCACGAAGGTCATCGCCCCTTTTTCATCGACCGTGACCTTGCTGAAGAAGTTGATGATTTCGGTCACGTCCCGCTTGGTCATGCCGTGTTTGCCCAGTTCGACGAGCAGAGAATCGTAACCGTTGCGGTAGAAGTCGTTGTGCGCTTCCTGATACTCCTTTTTGCCGAACCGTTTCTCGATCAGCGCGGCATGGGTGCAGCCGCAGAGCATGTCGTGCCAGCCGCAGGTGTCTTCCGGCACGCTCATCAGGATGCGTCCCATGTCGGAGTAGATGCAGCAGTGTTTCGTCAGGCGGCAGATATGCTGGATTTTCAGCGTATCGCCGAGATTGAACCGTTCGGAAAAGTTTCCGGCGTTGTAGAACATCGCCGATACGTTGGCTCCGCCTTCCAGATCGGTCAGGCGCAGCAGCTGGCCGCGCTTCACGATCCGGGAATAATTCCAGCCGCCGTCGATTACGGTTTCGGTGAGCAGAACAAGATTGTTTTCCATGATAAAATTCTCCTTCCTTACAGGTAGTTTCTGGTTCCGACCATATTGATGATTTTGAAGTCGGGCTTCTGCGCCCGGCGGTTCGGGTTGATCAGTTCGTCGATGTGGCGTCGCGTCGCCTGAAACTCCGGCGACAGCAGCATGTCCGGGGCGCGCGGCCGGGGGACCGGCACTTCGATCACTTCGTTGACCTCGCCCGGATTCGCTTTCAACGCCAGAATCCGGTCCGACAGATAGACTGCCTCGTCGAGGTCGTGGGTCACGAAAATGACCGTGATGTCGATGTTGTGCCAGACCTCCAGCAGGTAGTTCTGCATCTGGGCGCGGGTCTGCGCATCCAGTGCGCCGAAGGGTTCGTCCATCAGCAGCACCCGCGGCTGGGGCGCAAGGGCGCGGGCGATCGCGACGCGCTGCTGCATGCCGCCGGAAAGCTGGCCGGGGTAGTAGTCCGCATATTTTTCCAGACCGATGATGTCCAGCCATTGCAGCGCCATGTTTTCGGCGCCGTCGCGGCTGTAACCGGCGGTTTCAAGGCCGAACATCACGTTCCGGCAGACCGTCAGCCACGGGAACAGGGTGTATTTCTGAAACACCATTCCGCGCTCCGCGCCCGGTTTCGTGACCGCTTTGCCGTCCAGCAGGATTTCGCCGGAAGTCGCGGTTTCAAGTCCGGCCAGAATCCGGATCAGCGTCGATTTGCCGCAGCCGGAGGGACCGATGATCGAAAGAAATTCGCGGTGATGCAGCCGGAAACTGACATCCTTCAGGACCGTCCGGGGGCCGTCAGAGGCGGGGAACTCCTTGCATACGCGGATTCCCTCCATGATTACCGGACGCTGCTTCAGACGGACGAAACGGTCGCGTACCTCGGGAGTCATTTGCTTGTAGTCGGGCAATGGGTCCATGATTACTCCTCCACGTTTTCCGGCGAATGTTTTTTCAGGGTGAAGCTGAACACCTGGTCGCGGGGACCGAAGACCTCCGCGAAGATCCGGTAGAGCCGGGTCCGGCAGCCGGCCTCCCACGGGAAAATCTGTTTTGCGAACCACGCGAGGAACATGTCGCAGGCAAGGCCGATGCAGCCGATGATCACGATCGCCGCATAGACGTTTGCGAAATTCCGGTATTTGGCCTGCTGGGTGATGAACCAGCTGATGCCGGTCGTGGTGCCGACCACCTCCGCGACGATCAGATAGGTCCACGCCCAGCCGAGCAGGATGCGCATGTCCTTGTAGAGTTTCGGCAGCACCGACGGGATGACCACCCGCATCAGAATGCGCTTGCGGCCTGCTCCGAGCGTCTGGGCCGCTTCGATCAGCGCCGGATCGGCCTGCCGCGTGGTATTGGCGATCATCGGCAGCTGTTGGAAAAAGGTGCCGATCACGATGATCGCGACCTTCGGCGCATCGTTGATCCCGAGAATTGCGACCGCCAGAGTAGCAAAAACCGGGGCCGGAAAGTAGCGGATGAATTCCACCACCGGCTCGAACAGCCGCTCGAAGAACGGGAACGCCCCGCACAAGATGCCGAGCGGCACTCCCAGCAGCGACGACAGCAGGAATCCGAGGAACACCACCCGGATGCTGTGCGCGATGCTCTGATGGAACCACGGCTCCCCGTCGCGCCGCGGCGGCGTCTTGAATGCGGTCACCAGCGCGGCCGCCACCTCGTGCGGCGCGGGCAGCCAGGCCGGATTGGCCCGGACGCCCCGCATCGGGACGCCGCCGTTTTCGAGAATCGCCTTGTTTTCCCGCTCGAATCCCGAACGGTCGATCCGGTCGCCGGGCGCGCAGAGCAAACTGTCGCCCGCATCCGTGATCCGCATGTCCGGATGATAGAGGAAGGGAGTGTAGCTGACCGCCGCCCACAATGCGAGCGGCAGCACGAACGACAGCACCAGAAGCGCCCCTTCCTGTCGCCGGGTCAGTTTTTTGCGGATGGCGAAGCATCCTTGCCGCAAAGTCATAATCGCCTCCCCGAACCGGTTATTTCCTCCCCTTCAGGTACGCCCGGGTGAAACTCGGGTCGATGCAGCGGGGGATGTTTACGTTCTCTTTATAGATTTTGTTGTCGACGAAGAACTTGTCTGTAATCGCGCTGGAGCCGTAGACCGAACCGAAACCGTCCGCCTTGCGGAAGATTTTCATCGCTTCGCCGGCGGTCAGAAACCGGGTCCCTTTCATATAGGTCGCATATTTTTCCGGCGTCACGCCGACCCGCGCGGCCAGGATTTTCATCGCTTCGTCCCGGTTGGCCGGATCGTTCAGGTAGTCGATTACGTCATACCACGCCGCGACGACCTTGCTCCACTCGGCTCGGTGTTTCAGCAAACTCTCCGCCGAAACCGCCAGCGTGTCGTAGATGATGCCGGGTTCGTCGGCGCTGGTGTAAAGTTCCCGGGAACCTTTGACCAGTTCGAGCGCCGCCCCGGAATTCGGCTGCCACGCGACGATCGCCGCAACGTCGCCGGAGGCGAGAGTCTGCGCCGCCTGGTGGGTCGGCATGTTGACCAGCGTCACGTCTTTTTCCGTCATGCCGTTCTTCGCGAGCGCGTTCATCAGCAGCATGTGGCTCAGGCAGCCGATCTCAACGCCGACTTTCCTGCCTTTCAGTTCTCTGATCGAACCGATGCCGGGCGCGCCGACGATCTTGTCATTGCCGTTGGAGTAATCGTTGATCATGATGATGATGTTGCGTGCGCCGGAGGCGTTGAGCACCATCGCATCGCCGTTGGAGATGCCTGCCGCATCGATCCGTCCCACGGCGAACGCATCCATCTGCGGGCCGTATTCGAACCATTCCAGCTTCACATCGACGCCGTGCTTTGCGAAAAACCCCTTCTTGTCAGCGATCTCCCAGGCGGTCCAGCCCGGCCAGTCGCTGTAACCGATGCGCAATACCGGTTTATCGGCGGCGGAGACGGCGGCCGCGACCACGGCCGTCGCCGTCAGTAGAAAATGTCTGAACCATTTCATGTCATACTCTCCTTGCTTAAAGATTGCTGCGGGAGTGATGAAACATATCGGACTCCCGTGCCATCCGATAAGCAAATTCCGTGCCAGCCGGCGAAATGAGCGTGAACCGGCGGAAGAGAAGCGCCCGGCCTGAACAAATTTGTTCAGGGAATGCTTCCTGCATTACAGAATTGTGAAAGAAACGGTAAATAATGACGAAGGTGATGCCGGGAGATATCGTCCGGTTCGGCTGACGCAGACGAAGACGGCTTGAGTTTTCAGAAGAATACATGAGCGATTCGAAATGAGATTCGGAAAGAGGAGGCCTTGATTATAAACACTACCTTTTTAATTGTGAATATTAAAAAAATAGATATTTTTAGATTTTAAAACTTGAAAATATGCATATATGATGTATTTTACAAAATCGATCAAAATAGTAGAGATTAATGCAGCAACTCCGAAGGAGCCCCTATGAAAAAGCAGATCATCCGAATTGCCCGATTTCAGGCGGTGCTTCTGACAGCGGCCGTCTTTGTTGCCGGGTGTGTTCAAATCCCGGCGGAACCAGAAAAAAATCCCGCTTCCGGCGGGGAACATGACCGGAGCGCCGCGCTTCAATGCGCAGATGCCGTGCTGAGAGCCTTTCAGGAAAAAAATATGAACTGCTGAAAGAGGTCCTCGCGGAAAATCTTCAGAAGGAATTTACACCAGAAGCATTCTCGCAATCGCTCCTGCAGCTGCAGAACACGCTGGGAACCATCCACTCTTTTGAATATCGCGGGGAATTGAAAACTCCGGTTCTGAAAACACTGGTCTGGAAAGTCTGTTTCCGCAGAACCGGCAGCGATGATTCCGTCATTGAGCAGGAGATTCTGTTTCGCGCGCTGATTGCTCCCGTGCATGGCGAAAGCCGAGTCATCGGCTTTGGTTTTCTTTGATATCATGACGAAATTCATTTCGTCGGAAAGGAGATGATGAAAACGAACCGTTTCATTTCATTACCGGATACCGCCGGAACCTGCCGTTTTACGGGAAAAATGACTCCCGTGCTCCGCCGGATGTGCCGCATGAGCCGAATGCCGGACCGATGTCGCCGCTGAGACTGCATCGCAGCCGACAGAATCGGACCCGTGCCGGGTCCGTTTTTTATGACCAGATCAATTCACGCTTCTCCGTTCTCGGAGTGAAGCGTTTCCCGATGAGGAACCACCATGAACAACAGTATTTTCCATATCATATTGGCGGCGGGCTTTTCCGTCTCCGCCTTCGGACAGTCTCCGGCGTTTGCCGGCAGAAAAAACGTGCCTGACGAGGTGCGGCAGATCCGTCTGATTCAGGATGACGCCCAAACCAATATTACAAGCAAAATCTATGAACTCAAATACGTCAAGGCGACCGATATCCGTCCCTTTGTCGAGAACGCGGTCAAGCGTTACGACTCGCAGTCGCGGGTCGAACGGGTCAACTACTTTTCGGCAAAAAAGAACTGGCTGATCGTTTCCACCGGCCCGGAAATCATTCCGCTGGTGGACGACCTGGTCGCGAAGATCGACCAGCCGGGCAAGCTTGACGAGTTCGGCTCCGTGATCGAAGGCACCGGCGTGACCCGCATCAGCTACACGCCGCGTTACCGGGCGGCGCAGGATATCGTCAACATCATCAATGGCGCTTTGCGCACGGGCATCGGCGTGGCCTATCTCAATGCGGAAACCAATACGATCTACTGGAAAGATGATGTGGCTTCCGCCAAGGCGATTCTCGCCTGGGTACAGCGGCTGGACCGCCCGGTGCCGCAGGTGAATCTGCGTTTGAACTACTATGAGGTGCGCGAAAGCAAACTGCGTGACATCGGCGTGGACTATCTGGCGTGGAAAAACGGACCGGGGTTGAATCTGTTTGCAGCCGGATATGATGCCGGAAAGGTTTTCTCCAACGAAGCGGTTCTGCAACTCCTCGGTGGAGCGAAACAGTTTGCCGATCTTGCGAAAAATTTCTCCACGAGCTGGAGCTACGGTGGATTTTTCACGGCGCCGCAGTTCGATTTGAGTTTCGTGCGGCTGCTTCAGCAATCCGGCAACGCCCGGCTGGTTTCCAATGCGGACCTGACCTTTCTCAATACGCCGCTTTACGGCGACGGCAGCGATGTCACGCGCACCTATTATGCAGAGTTGACGCCGAGCTACCAGAACCTCAAAAAGGATGATGACGACCGAACCGATGTCGTGGCCGACCAAGCTGAAACTCCGGCCGTCGCGCTCAAAATCACCAACCCGGTGATCTGCTTCGGTGCACAGACCGGTGAAGTGGATTCCGTCGGCATGGTGCCGGCGACCGGGGATTTTTATGAAAACAACAGAACCGGCGGAGTGATTTTCTCCTACAACCTCGGAGTGAACAGCGTGGTGGAACGTAACAATCGAGGAGATGAACTCAGCAATTACGCACGGATCGACGGCGCTTTGACACTTGGCTTCAAGCAGGAGAAACTGCTCGGCAGCTATGTGAAGGAGACCGATGTTGAACAAACGATCGGCATCCCGTTTCTCTCGCGGATTCCGGTGCTCAAGTATCTGTTCGGCACGACCACCACGCTGAAAGAGAAAAGCTACATCATCGTCACAGCCGAAGCCTGCCTGGTCCATCCCGAACTTCTGCCGACTCCTCCGGTCAGTCCGGAAGTCGTTGCGGAAGAACTCAACTGATTTTTCGAAAGGTTTTACTTCATGAACAACAAGATATTTCTCCTTCTGGCCGCACTTTTTCCCGCTTCCATCCTGACGGTGGGCGAAACGATCAAACTTGTGCCGGAGCAGATTCCCGGCAAGCCCAAAGCCGATTTCAATGCCCCCAGCGCCGGTTACGGCAGCAGCAGCGTGCAGGCGCAGCTGCGGCTGGAAGTCAAAGACGGGACGAAAGCGATCCATTTCATCCGCGACAACAACGACCCGTATGTCATTACCAGAACTTACGAGCTCAAACATGCAGATCCCTACGGACTGCGCTGGTATCTGAACGCCATCATCAACGCCAGGCGCGTGGATCAGAATCAGCCGAGCGTCGCTGCGCTCAAATTCAACAATGGGCGCAAGCTGCTGATCGTCTCGGCGGAAGCCTGCCGGTTTGAGGACGACGGTTACGGAGAGAGCATCGACAAACTGGTGGAACGGCTTGACCAGCCCGGGCTGACCGCCTCCAGCGGCCGTCCGAAATTCATCTACTTCCCGAAGATCAATTCAGCGGCGACTTTGAAGAAAATGGTTTCGGAAGTGGGCGCTTCGGCGATTGATGTGGAATTCGACAACGGCGTGGACAAACTGATCGTCGACGGCGGACTTAACGCGCTGTTTGTCGCGGCTCCTTTCTGGTCATGGAAACATATCAGCAATATGCTTGCGCAATATGACCGCCCGATTCCGGAGATCCGTTTCCGCTACAAAGTGGTCGAAATCTTCGCGGAGAACGACGACAAGATCGGTCTGGATTTTCAGAGCTGGAAAAACAACGACGGCGCGGATTTCTTTTCCGCCGGAGGGCGTTTCCGCAGCAATTGGGCTTCCACGTTCGGCGCGGGAGTGAACAACTCCGGCTCCAGCAAAACGGAATTCTTCAATTTCAATCCGAAGTGGAACAGCAAGTACATCGATTTTCTGACCAGCTGCGGCAAAGCGCGGGTGCTGACCAGCGGCGTGCTGAATGCCAAAAACCGCACCACAACCTCAATCAATGTCGGTTCCGGCCTGTTCTATGACGACGTGTCGCAAAAAATCGAACCCGGCAACACCGGCAGGCTGCCGGCGCCGTTCGCAGGCGAACCGGATGTGCCGGACGCAGGAAAACTCGAAATCCGGAAGGGGCAGCAGCAGATCACCAAAGTCGGAGAAGGGTTTCGTTTTTCGCTTGATCTCGTCGAGCCGATCGTCACGGCCAACAGCACCACTCTGAAGCTCCATGCGGAGAGCGTTTCGCTGATCGGCTGGGATTCCAGCGGGGAACCGCGTCTGAACAAGTCCGAAATCGAAACGGAAGTGCAGATCGGCAACAGCGGCAAGAATTTCGTGATCGGCGGCCTGAAGAAGTTCGACATCGTCCGGGGTGTCGCGGGAGTGCCGCTCCTGAAAGACCTTCCGCTGCTCGGCTGGCTGTTCTCGACCGAAAGCGAATCGACCAAGAAGTCGCAGATCGTGATTCTGGCGAGCGCGGAATACAGTACGCCGTTCGATCCTGTACCGACGGAGATCCAGGCCAATGTCGGCAAAATCGTCGAGGACGTCCGTGCCGGTGTGCGGAATCCGCTCAACAATCTCGGGTTTGAACAGTACGGAATTGATTCCGACACAATTGAATAATCTGAAAAAAAATCAAGGAGTTTCAACATGAACAACATTTCCCAAATCACTCTTTCGGCAATTCTGGCTCTCACGACTTCGGGGACGTTCGCCGCAGACAAGGTCAGGGTCGGCTATCTGGCGGAACCGGCGCACGGACTGCACTTCATCGCCCGGGAAAAAGGCTTTTTCGCCGAAGAAGGAATTGATGCCGATCTGTTTCAGTTCAATACCACTGCGGAAGGGTGCGCAGCGGTCCGGGCGAAAAAACTTGATGTCGGGACCTTCGGCACGGCGGCGCCGCTGCTTTTCATCGCCCGAGGAGTCGACTTCACCGTCTTCGGCGGCATGATGATCGGCGGTCAGGCGATCATCGTCAAGCCGGAGAATGCCGGGAAGTTCCGGAATCTTGCGAACTTCAAGGGGGCAAGAGTCGGCCTTGGCAAACTCTCCACCGGCGACGTGATTTTTCGCGGCGCGTTGAAAAAGGCGGGGGTCGATCCTTACAAAGATCTTAAAATCATTGAATTCGGCGGCCAGGGCGCCGTGGTGGAAGCCGTCCGGAAGGGCGCGGTGGATGCAGGGATCGTATTCAGCCCGCACTTTTCGCTGGCGAAAAAAAATTACGGTCTTGTGGTGTCGAATTACATCGCCGATTTCCAGCCCGCCTACACCTGCTGCCGGCTGATCGCCAATACAAAGGACCTGAAGGCGAAACGGGAAATCTACAAGCGATATCTGATCGCGGAAATCCGGGCGTACAGATTTTACCGGGAAAATCAGGAGGAAACCGTGAAGATATTCGCCGACAGTTTCAAGCTGGACCCCGGCATTGTCCGCGCGGACACCTATACCGATCATACCTTCGACTCCAACCCCGACCCTCTGAGAAAGGGAACCGTGGATTTCTGGAATACGATGAACGAGATCGGCTACCTGCCGGAAAACCGGGTCGACATCAGCCGCCATATCGACACATCGATTTACCGCGAAGCGCTGGATGAAGTGCTGAAACGGTGGCCCGACGATCCGGTATACCGGGAAATGGACGCCTTCTTCAAAGCGAACAATTGAAACGGGGAGCGGAATCGGTCATGAAATATCTGCTCGCAGTCATAAGCCTCGCGCTGTTTGCGGCCACGCTGGGAAACCGGGATTATCCGCTTACGCTGCTCGCTCTCGCGCTGCCGGCCGTCACGACAGTACGCGCCCGGCTCGCCCGGCGGGAAGAGAAGCGCAACGCCGTGATCGATTCCGCCACTGTAATCGAAGCGGTTCTGCTGGTCTGGCAGCTGGCCAGTGCGAATTTCCGACTTGCCGACCCGGTGCTGTTTCCCCCGCCGGCGGCGATTCTCGCACTGTTCTTCGCGGAACTGGGCGATATGCTCAGGGGATTGCTCTCTTCTTCCTATCTGCTCGGTTCCGCCTACGGGCTCGCCCTTGTGACGGCGATTCCGGCCGGAATCGCCGTGGGAAGCTCCCGCAGGCTGCGCGCCGCAGCGGAATCGTTTTCCCGCGTGCTGGGCGCAATTCCCCCGGTCGTCTACATTCCGTATGCGATTGCGCTTCTGCCGAGTTTCCGTTCGGCGTCGATCTTCGTGATCTGGTCGGGCGCGTTCTGGCCGGTTTTCGTCAATACGGTTTCCGGAGTAGTGACGATTCCGGATTCTTTGCTGGATTCAGCCAGAATGCTCCACTTGAAAAGAAGCGTGTTCTTTTTCCGGGTTTTGCTGCCGGGAGCGATGCCGTCGATCCTGACCGGCGCTTCGCTCGGGCTGATTTTCAGTTTTCTCCTGCTGACCGCCGCCGAGCTGATCGGCGCAACCGAGGGACTCGGCTGGTATGTGAAGAACTTTTCCGACTTCGCGGATTACGAACGGGTGATCGTCGGCATCCTCTTTATCGGAATCGTCGTCACTTCGCTGATGTGGCTTTTCAACAAACTGGAGCGCAGGCTGCTGCGTTACCGGAGGAATATACATGATTGAATGCAGGCATATTGATTTTTCCTATGATTCGAAGACGATCCTTCAGGGAATTGACCTGAACATCGAAAACGGCGAATTTCTCTGTATTCTCGGACAATCCGGCTGCGGGAAATCGACGCTTTTACGGCTGCTTGCCGGGCTGGAACGGCCGTCGGCCGGAGAAATCCGGATCGACGGCGAACCAGTCGCCGGGCCGGATCGCCATTGTTCCGTGGTCTTTCAGGATTATTCGCTCTTTCCCTGGATGACGACCGGGGCGAATCTGACGCTGGCACTGCATGCCGCATATCCGGATAAAAACCGGAAGGAGGTAAAGGCGCTGGCGGAGTCTTATCTCGAAACCGTGGGACTGGGCGGTTCTTTCGGCCAGTATCCGGAGGGCTGTCCGGCGGCATGCGCCAGCGGGCGGCAATCGCGCGGGCGCTGGCGTCCCCCTCCGGGATTCTGCTGATGGACGAGCCGTTCGGCGCGCTGGACCCGGTAAACCGGGCGCTCCTGCAGGAGCTGGTGCGCAATCTGCACCGTGATGCCGGAAAACGGCGGACGGTGATCTTCGTGACGCACGACATCGACGAGGCCCTTTATCTGGGAACGCGGCTCGTGGTATTCTCCAGCTCCCCCGGGCGGATTATCGCCGACGAGGGAAATCGGATTTCGCGTCGATACGATCGCACCGCTCTGTTCCGGCAGCCGGAAATCAAGGCGCTTCAGCAGAAGATTCCGGCTGTTTACCGCAGCGACATGCTCGAACGTCTTGCAAAACGTTCCGAAGTCCGGAACGGCGGCGGCATCTGAATATTCAGCGGACAGATGCCCTGGGACTGTCCCGGCGAAATCGCCGGAATGCCTTCCGGAATTTCCGCGCGCAGCGTGTCGTCCGGTGACGGCGACACCCGGCAGAAAAATGGAGGTTGCCGATGTCGCCAAGTCATTTGCGATATTCCGGCTGGTCAACCCCGCGAAGATGCTGAAATTCGCCGCCGGACGCGAAACGACGATGAAAGACTTTCAGGGCCTCCTGCCGCTTGCCGGGATGAACAGCATGATTACCGGCGGCTATCTGACCACCCGCGGGCGCAGCATTGCGGAAGACCGGGCATTTCTCGCAAGTCTGAATTGTTTCATCTCCGCCGGAAGCGGCGGTCAGATGCAGTAGTCGAGGACGGTTTCGCCGTTGGAGATATAAAGCTCCACCAGATCCTTCAAGGTGTAGGCGGCAAAGGCGCTCCGGATTTTCTGATTGATTTCCGTCCACATCCGTTGCGTGGGACACTGTGATTTCCGGCGGCACACTTCTCCCGAGGAGTTCGTGCAGTCCACGATGGCGACCGGCCCCTCCATTGTTTCGAGTACATCGAGGACGCTGATGTCTTCCGGCTTGCGCGTCAAGGTATAACCGCCATTCACACCGCGGACCGACCTCACGAATCCCGCTTTCCTCAGTTCTATGATCAGGCGGCTGATGTACTTTTCGGAAATTTCCTGATTGCTCGCGATTTCACGGATCATGCGCGGTTTGTCTCCGACGCGGTACAAGGCGATATCCAGAAGAATCCGCAAACCGTAACGCCCTTTCGTGGAAATTTTCATTACTTTCCTCTTTTTCATTCATCTCGTTTCCTGCAAACCATCCTGAGCAATATACACTACCGATAGAGTAGGTTCAAGTACCGTCATCTGCTTTTTTGCTCTGTTTTCATGATTGCGCCCTGAAATAGAAAAAAGTAAAAAAATTCCAATGTTTACTTGTTTTTATCCGGGGACGCTGTATTTTATGATATCACAACCAAAAAAGTAGAGTTTTGGAAAAGGAGGTTTTATCATGTCCGAAAAAATTTGCAATGACATTCTAGAAAAAATCGGCAAAACCCCGCTGGTGCGGATCAACAAACTCAACCGGGGCAATGCGGAAGTGCTGGTCAAAGTGGAATCCTTCAACCCTGCCGGCAGCGTCAAGGACCGCATCGCCATCGGCATGATCGAGGCGGCGGAAAAGGCGGGAAAGATTGCGCCGGGAGCGCTGATCATCGAACCGACCAGCGGCAATACCGGTATCGGCCTCGCTCTCGTTGCGGCAGTCAAAGGTTACCGGCTGATCCTCACCATGCCGGACACCATGAGCATTGAGCGCCGCAAATTGCTCGCCGCCTACGGCGCGGAGCTCGTGCTGACCGAAGGCGCACTCGGCATGAAAGGCGCAATCGCCAAAGCGGAGGAACTTGCCGAAACGCATCCGGGTTCGTTCATTCCTCAACAGTTCGACAACCCGGCCAATCCGGAATACCACAAGCAAACGACCGCGGAGGAGATCTGGCAGGATGCCGGCGGCAGAGTCGACGCCTTCGTCGCCGGCGTCGGAACCGGCGGAACGCTGACCGGAGTCGGCGAAGTGCTGAAAGCGCGCAATCCGGACGTGAAGCTGATCGCGGTGGAGCCCTCCGACTCCCCGGTGCTCTCCGGCGGCAGGCCCGGACCGCACAAAATTCAGGGCATCGGCGCCGGATTCGTCCCCTCGGTACTCGATACGCAGATCATCGACGAGATTTTTCCGGTCGGAGCCGAAGAGGCGGGCGACACCGCCCGTGCAGCCGCGAAGCAGGAGGGGCTGCTGGTCGGCATCAGTTCCGGAGCCGCGCTTTTCGTCGCGCTCGAACTGAGCAAGCGCCCGGAATATGCGGGCAAACGGATCATCGCCCTGCTGCCGGATACGGGAGAACGCTATCTCTCCGGCTGGCTGTTCAATCACTGAGTCAACGCAACACCGGGAGAAGACATCCATGAACAATCGAAACTATCATATCGAAACGCTGGCGCTCCACGCCGGTCAGGAGATCGAACCGACCACCCGCGCCCGGGCTGTGCCGGTTTACCGCACCACCGCTTACAACTTCAAAAGCTCGCAGCACGGCGCCGACCTGTTCGCGCTGCGGGAGCCGGGCAACATCTACGCCCGGCTGATGAATCCGACCAACGACGTGCTGGAAAAACGCCTGGCGCAGCTCGACGGCGGCGCAGCGGCGCTGACGCTTTCCAGCGGCACGGCGGCGATCTATTTCGCCGTCACCAATATTCTCAGGCAGGGCGATGAACTGGTCTCCGCAAACAATCTTTACGGCGGCACCTTCACGCAGTTCGACGCGATCCTGCCCCAGCAGGGAATTACGGTCCGCTTCGCGCCGGTCAACGATTTTGCGGCGACAGAGGCTGCGATCAATGAAAAGACCCGTGCGCTTTATATCGAAACCGTCGGCAACCCGGCGCTCGACGTCGCCGACATCGAAGGTTACGCGGCGATTGCGAAAAAGCATCACCTGCCGCTGATTGTCGATGCGACCTTCACGCCGCCGACGCTGCTGCGTCCGATCGAGCACGGCGCGAACATCGTGATCCACTCGCTTTCCAAGTGGATCGGCGGACACGGAACCGGTATCGGAGGAGTGGTCGTCGATGCCGGGAATTTCGACTGGACCGATCCGAAGTTCTCGCTCTACAACGAACCTGACCGCGGTTATCACGGACTGCGTTTCGCCCACGATCTCGGGGAACTGAATCCGCTGGCGTTCATTCTGCGGCTGCGTACGGTCGGGCTGCGCAATCAGGGGCCGACGCTCGCGCCGGACGCGGCATGGCTCTTCCTGCAGGGAGTCGAATCGCTTCCGTTGCGCATGGAGCGCCACAGCTCCAATGCGCGGAAGGTGGCGGAGTTCCTGAAGCATCATCCGAAGGTCGCATGGGTGCGCTACCCGGGACTTTCCGGCGATCCGTCGCATGATCTCGCGCAGAAATACCTGCCGGACGGCGCGGGCGGAATGGTCGTATTCGGCGTCAGGGGCGGCAGCGCCGAGGGCATCAAGCTGGTGGACAACATCGGGCTGTTCAGCATTCTCGCCAATGTCGGGGATGCCAAGAGCCTGATCATCCATCCGGCAAGCACGACCCACTCGCAGCTCTCCGACGAGGACCAGCGCAAGGCCGGACTCACGCCCGAACTCGTTCGTCTTTCCATCGGACTCGAACACGTTGACGACATCATCGCCGCTCTCGACGAGGCCCTGAAACTGATCTGAAAGGTCATGGACTCCGGGATGGCGTTCACGTCACATTGGTTCCAGTGTGCCTGCATGGAGTTTTATGATGGAATTTCAATTCAACGGCAGAATGGAAGCGGCGGCGGAAGGCAGGCATTCGACGCTCCCGATGCCAAAATGGTTCTGATCGAGGAACTCCGGCAGATCGGGAAAACGGTGATCGCGGCCAGCGGCCTTGCGGGAGATCTGGTTTCCGGGATATCCGCCGCCTTGCCGCCCGCGTCGCCCCGGGGCGGAATCGCTGCCGCAATTCAGGCCAACACGATCGTTGCATTACTGCTTGGGCTGGAAATCTGAGAATCATGAAAATGGAGGCTTATCCGATGAGTGAAGATGAAAAAAAATGCAGCCTGAGCTGCTCGGAGTGCGCAGTTCGCAACTGCTACCGGCGTGAAAAGCAATATCCGGCTTTCTGCCTGACCGAGGAATACAAAGATGCCGTGGAACTCACGCGCAGATTGTATGAAAGCGACGGCATTGACGGACGGCTCGCCCGGGCCGCCGCCGAAATCGAAGGCGAATATTACGGTCGTCTGACCCGGCTGGAGGAAACGATCCGCTTTGCGATGAAGCTCGGCGTGAAGAAGCTCGGCATTGCGAGCTGCATCGGCCTGCTGGACGAAGCATCGATCTACGCCAAGATCGTACGGACAGCCGGAATCGAAACGAAAACGGTGATCTGCAAGGTCGGCGCGATCGATAAAACGGAAATCGGCCTGCCGGACCAATTGAAAGTCTGTCCCGGCTGCAACGAATCCTGCTGCAATCCGGCGCTTCAGGCCCAGGTGCTCAACGATTGGGGAGCGGATTTGAATGTGCTGGTCGGCCTGTGTGTCGGGCACGACGCGATTTTCACCCGTCACAGCAAGGCGCCGGCAGTGACGTTCATCGTCAAGGACCGGGTACTGGGCCACAATCCGGCAGCGGCGATCTACACCTCAAAATTCTACTATAAACGGGTTCTGAACGAAACAACGTTCCCGGAACCGAAAACACCTTCCAGGCAGAAAAACTGACCGGAAGGCGCTTCAAAGGGACTTGGATTTCTGATGTATGACGCCCGGCAGACCAGCCGGGCTGATGTGATTATCGCCTGTATTGTATTGTTTGCGATTCTCGGCAAGGTCAGCGACGGACTCCTTGCATTGGGGGGGCGCATCTGCTCCGTTATCAGAAAGCGGGGTGAGAAGCAATGAATGAAATCCGGATCCGGCCGGCAACGGAATGCGATGCTCAGGTATTATCGGAGATTTACAACTATTATGTTCTTCACACGACCGCAACCTTTGCCGAATATCCGTGTATTTCTGAAACTGGAGGAGAGCAATGCATATCTTGAACTCTATGCGACGCCGTCCGGCAACAAGTCCGCATTACAAACAGGAGCTGACCGGAGCCAAACCGGTTCCGCTGGCGGAAGCCTGCGAGCCGGCGGTCAAAAAGCCGGGCAAGCGGGAGTCGTCCGAACATATCGCCAGGCAGAATTTTTGAACATCTCAATGCGGTGTTTCCGCCCGGGGGGACGGGAATCGCCGGCTTCAACGGCTGCGGGAAATCCACACTGCTGAAACTCGCGGCAGGGGGGCGGACGCCGGAGACGGGGCTGGTGGGCCGGAACGGTTCGACCTGTTTCTGCCGCCAGGAGTGCGATGTCCCGCCGCCGGAATTGACGGAACTGCTTGCCGCAACGGATTTTCGCGCCTGTGAAATCAGGTGCCGGTTCGGTCTGGAAGCCGGTTGGGGCGAATGTTGGGAGTCCCTCTCATTCGGGGAGCGTAAACGCGCCCGGCCGGGATGTGCCTTTTATGCGGAGCCGGACATTCTGTGTCTGGATGAGCCGACCAACTGGACGGAGGGCAGGAGCCAGCAGGAAATCGAACTGCAGAACCGCGGCCGGAGCCGGGAGCTGGAGAAAACGGAGCTGCGTCGGATGAAGCAGGAACTCCTGCACCGCCTGACCCGGGAACGGTGGGATATCCGCGACGGAATCCTGAAAACCGGTTACCGGGAGTAGATTTATTACCGGGCTGGCGCTTTTTTCCCGAAGCGGATGTTGCGCAGGAACATCGCCACTTCCTGAGCGTCGCGGTTGTTCAGGCCGATCCGGATTGATGCGGCATCGGAAAGCGGAAATTTCAGCCGGCCGTCCAGCTTGAGCGTCACCAGGGAATACTCTTCCTGCGGTGCCGGAAACGTGATGCCGCCGAGCTGTTTCCCTTTGGCGTCCAGAAAGATGACCAGAGTGTTCTTATAGCCGCGTCCGGCCGGATTCTGGACGGCGCGGATTTCAAAGTGCAGCGTATCCGCGTCGCGGTCTTCCGGGGACAGGGCGATGGCGGGATAAAGCCAGCGGTCTTTCACCGAATCCGGAAAAGAGGCGAGGAAGCGGACTGCGTTCTCCTTTTCCGCGTGCGCGATTTTCAGGGCTTTGCCGGAAGTGGAGAACTGCTTGTTCCAGTTTTCCGGTTTCAGCGGATCGGCTGTCGCATACAGCATTGCTCCGGTTGCGAGAAGGGACAGACACAGCAGTTTTTTCATCATGCTTTTTCCTTATTATTCGGAATTTACATTTAGGGGGATTCATTCTTTTACCAAAGTGATTTCAGGCGTGGCGGGACGGCAGCGGGGATCGCCGATGTCGGAGAGATAATACATCCAGCCTTTTCTTTCCGCACCGAGGTCGGCGTCGTTGACGATGAAGGCGAACCGCACTGTATCGTTCTCTTTCCAGGGGGAACCGTCCGGTTTGGGGAAGGCGATCCGGTAGCGGGTGGTGTTACCTTCACGGACGACGGAGAACGGGATTTTCATTCCGGCGGATTTCTTGTCATGACGGAAAAGCACGGCTCCCCGTTCATTCAGGCCGAGGTCGAACAACATGCCGTCGAACCAGATCTGCATTGAGTCGCGCTGCCAGAGCAAGGCGGGGGCCGGATCGGCGGAGTGGACATCGTCCGTGACGTCCGCGGTCAGCTTGAAGTGCCGTTCGTCCCAGTCGAGGTTCGCTTTCACGGAGAGGTCGGAGGGGCCGTCCCATTGAAACAGGATCCGCGAAGGGGCGATGTAATCGGAGCGTTCCTGGAGTATGACCGGGGGATTCCCCGCCGGTTTCAGCGCGAGCCAGTTCAGCTTGGCGGAACGCCGGACGGTTCCGCCCGGGAAGGTGAGGACCGCCTCCGCTTCGCCGCGGCTTTCGCCCTCCGCCGGTTCCGGGGCGAAATAGACGTGGCTCGTGGCCAGGGCGGGGAGCGTCACCGGCATGGCCGCCGTCTTTTCCGGACTGCCGGGAACCCGGAAGCGGATCGATGCTTCGATCGGGGACGCGGTCGGGTTGGCGATATCCGCCCGGACTCGCGGCTCTCCCCAGCGAAAAGCCGGTCTCAGGGTAAAGTCCAGTGCAGTCGTCAGCCTGATATCCCGCGTGTCGCAGCCGGTGAGCGCGCCGTCTTCCCGGTACAATTGCAAGGTCAGGCGCGTTTCCGCCCGGTCGGCGAGGCGGCGCGGTTTCAGTCGGCAGAGTACTTCACGCCTTTCTCCGGGAGCAAGAGTCAGCGGGATTTCGGCAGTCGCTGCCTCCCAGTCGGGGGAAGCGGACAGAACCGCCTGACCGTGAAAAGGGCCTGGTGCGGGATTATGGAACGAGAGCGGAATCTCAAATTCGTTTCCGAATACCGGAGTGGTTCGGGGCGTACCGATTTCAGCCATCGCCCGTTCCGCTGCGGGAGTCACTTCCGCTCCGTCGAGGTAGGTGACTTCTGAAACGGGGACGCTGACGAAACCTTCAAAAGGAACCAGTCGGCTTTCCGTGCCGGTGGCGTCGGTGATCCGGAGCTCGCCGCCGCATTTCAAGGTTGCGGCGCGTGCTCCGGTGCTGCTCCAGAGAATGTAACGCGGTCCGCCGTCGCGGTAACGGCAGCTGAAAAGACGCAGTCCGCCGGAGGAAAGCTCCCGGCACTCCCGGATCCCGTTGAGCTGTCGCGACATCGTGTAGACCACCGGGAAGTTGCCGGTCGGCCTGCCGTCGTTATCGACCATCACCACCGGACCGAACTCCTCGAACTCCTCCGGGCGGGTCATCGGAATTGCATACAGGAAAATGAAAGTCCTTTCGACTCCGGCAGCGAGCCCGGAGACCGTTTCACGCACCAGCTGCGCCGCTTTCTCCGCGCCTTCGGCGGCTTCCGTGTTCCAGAGCGGCATATCCCGCCAGCCGAACTCCCGGAGCAGGCGCCGGTGCAGGCCGATGTTCCGGTAGTGATATTCGTAGATGTCGAAGTCGGGACGCGCGCCGGCCCGCTGCAGCTCCCGGTAGAAACGTTCGGCCAGCGCGGGCGAACCGGTGACGCCGCCGGGCAGCACTTTCGCCTCCGGGTTTGCGGCGCGGATCGCCGGAGCGGTCGCTTTCAGCAGGCGGGCAAATTCGGCTCCGCCGCCCTCCCAGTGGCTTTCCGCATCCGGCTCGTTCCAGATGCTCCAGTGCCGGATGTGCAAATATCTGGCGGCGGCGCGGGCGGCAAAGGCGGCGTAGTCGCCGAAATCGGCCGGATTGCCTCCATACATATTGACGCGGTCGACCGCCCAGCGGGGAGGATAGACCAGATTGAACATCGCGTGCATGCCGTATTCCTTCAGGAGCCGGCTGCTGTCATCTCCCTGTTTCCAGTCGAACCGGCCGCGTTCCGGTTCGCTCCGCCCCCAGCTCAGGTTGGCGCGTATCCAGCTGATTCCCATGTTCCGCAGGACCGGCAGTTCGCGTTTGCCGTTCCAGTGGAGGTTGTAGCAATACATGCCGATCGGGGAGTTTTCGGGATCGAGCGCTTTCACCGGTTCGAGGATGGCCCCGGTGACGTCCCGGCTGAAAACCAGTTCGCCGTTCCGCATCAGGGAGTAGGTGAGGCGGAACGCACCCCTGCGTTCCGCCGGAATCACAATTTCACGCTCCAGCACGCCGGCCGGCTCCATCATCACGCGGCGGCGGAGCGGGGCTTCGCCGTTTCCGTGAAAATCGGCCAGCCGTACCAGTTCGGTAACTTCACCGGCGAGAGAGCCGTGGTTTTCAAAACGAAGTTCCAGCCGGACCGGCCCGGCGGCGAATTGAATGTTTCCCGGCACATTCCCGCGACAGCTGAAGACCGGTTCGGCGGCGCAGGCGGCCGCTGCGGCGACAGCAAGAAACAACGGCAACAAAATTTTCACGATTTTTACTCCTTCTTGTTTTTCAGGGCAGCCACGGCCACGGCATTGACACTTCCGACCGGGTGACGGCGCCGCCGTCGATCAGGCAGTCGAATTTCCACTCGTTCACCAGCGTCGCCGGTGTCAGGCCGGCCACATGCCCGTCGGCGAAGGCAAGCCGCCCCGATCCGTGTACCAGTGCGAGGCCGCCATCCTCCACCGCTTCACGGGGATGGTACATCCAGTGACCCAGCCCGGGGTGCAGCGCCGCATTGTCTGCCCGGCGGGTCTCCCCGAACAGGTGAATCCGGGACGGCCGTTTCATTCTGTTGAAGAGGAGCAGCCCCTTTTCACCGCCCTCTTTGACATAGAAGACGCCGAGCGTCGGAGCGGCGGAGTTGACGTTGTACTGGTAGTACCAGGTGGAGCTTCTGATGTTCACCATCCCGTATGAGGGATACCAGCAGCGGCTCGATTCCGTTTCAAAACCGTCTCCACGCGGCACGGCGTCGGAGCAGAACAGAACTTTTTCCGCAACGTATCTCTTCGACAGCAGCAAAGAGGCCCACCAGATGTCATCCCATTTGCTGAGCAGTCCGTCTTTGTTGTCATTGGCGTACAGGATTCCCCCCTGCATGACCTGCCGCAGGTTGGAGGAACAGCGGGCCGCCTTGCCCCGGTCCTGCGCCTTGTTCAACGCCGGAAGGAGCATGGAGGCAAGGATTGCGATAATCGCTATGACGATGAGCAGCTCAATAAGGGTGAAACGACGCTTTTTCCGAGGGGCCGGGGGGGCGAAGCCCACCAGCGTGCGGCAAGGTGCCGCCGCCAGGTAACGCGCGCCAATGCCCCTGTGGGGGGCGCGCGAATCACTTCTTGCTTTTTTCCGGGGGGCCGGGGGGGCGAAGCCCACCAGCGGCATAAGCAGGAACGAAGTGACGCACATGCCGTTACACGGCTTTTCTTTGCCTACTTTCTTTTCACCGGGAAAAGAAAGTATGGCGATAATTGCAATCACAATCAGCAATTCGATCAATGTAAAATAACGTTTCCTTGCCATTTCCCGTTTCTCCTTCTTTATTTCCTAGGTTTGATTCTCCGGATGCTGTCGCCCTGCCGTAAAATGCAATCGGATAACTCCTCGCGGCTCTCCTGCACCGGCGGCGCATCCAGTTGCCGTACCACCTGCTCCGCGCGCCTGTCGTTGTCGGCGGCAAGCCGGCACACCCTTCCCGGAAGCAGCCACTCCGGTTCATCCACCGTGAAGGTGACCACCGAACGGTCGCGCGGAATCCTGAGCTTCAGTTGTTCCGCCACATAATAGAACTGGCAGCACTGCCGGTAGTTGCTGCAGATCCAGCCGGTATGCTCGCCGCGCATCAGAAGCGTTTTCAGTGCGTCCAGCTCGCCGAAACAGTCGCTGACCGCGTCGCGCCGGAGGTCGAAACCGGGAATCGCTTCACCGATTCCCTCAAGCATCGCGCGCAGCCGCCGGGTCGGGACATTTTCCATGCCGAGCGGCTGCGCCTCCATGCCCATGCCGCCGAAAAAAGCGATCCGGCGATGCCCCGCCTTCACCAGCAGTCCGGCGGCGAGCCGGGCGGCGGAGCGATGGTCGGGATGGATCATCACGCCCGGATAGTCCAGCTCCTCCCCGACCGTAACCGTCCGGATGCCCCGCTTCAGGAACTCCCGTACGATCTCGCGGTAAACCGGATTCGCGTGAAACACCACCAGCGCATGCGGCCGTTCCCGTTCCGCCAGCTTCAGCACCTCGTTGATCCGTCCCGGCATCAGGACCGGAGCGTATCCCGCCGCCTCGCAACGGGCCAGCACCCGGGTTACCAGCGGCCGGTCGAATTCCGGACTCAACAGTGCCTCATTCGACACCACGAGCCAGACGGAACGCCCCTCCCCCGACGGAACCGGAAGCCGTCCGGACAGATTGTTGTTCCGCCAGCCGATGTCGTCGATGTAATGCAGGATTTTATCCCGGATTTCCGGCTTCACGTATCCGGAGTTGTTGATCGCCCGCGAAATTGTCGCGATTGATACGCCGCAATTGGCCGCAATTTCCTTGATCGTAATCTTTTTCATTTTAATTCAAGTTCAATTCCATTGCAATATGAAAATTTTTACATAATTAATTATGACAGATTCTCCGGCAAATGTCAAGAGGGAAAAGAAAAATAATTCACAAAAACAGATCGGCGCCGTATCGGATTTCGGTGCCGATCTGAAAATAAAATAGACGCAAATCCGATCCTCCGCGGTTGCAAAGTAGCCGGATATAAGTTATATTCTAGAGTAGTCCAGGAAATTTTCACTTAAAAAAGCAAGCAATATTTCAACCTCCGGACACTGTTAATCGTTCTTATTAAGGCAATATTAAATCCTATTGACGGGGCGGTATGAGAAGTGCGATAAGATCTCTGTATTTAGGGTGTATGCTTTGGTGTTGCCTTTCCGTTTCAGCGGCGGAGGCCCGGCAGGGCGCTTCACGCGAAGTCAAACGCCTGCTCTACGTGACCTCCTACAACGCTTCCTACAAGTGGACCAACGACGTGATCACCGGTTTCCGGGAATATTTCCAGCACGTCAATTATCCGGTCAAGATCGACGTGATTGAACTGGACGTGCTGCGCACGCCCGATCTGTTGCCGTCCCCCCGGGATATCAGCGCCACAATCCGCAGTCTCAAGACCGGCAATTACGATCTGGTCGTCGCCGCAGACAACTGCGCGGTGGAACTGATTCAGGAACATCATCGCGATATCTCCGGGCAGCTTCCGTTTGTTTTCTGCGGCTACGTCCACTGGCAGCCGCTCCGCCGCGACGCCAATGCCAATCTGACCGGCTTGGAGCAGCCGAGCAATATCCTGCCCAATGTGAAGCTCGGCCTGCGATTGCTGCCGGGGACGCGCCGGATCGCAATCATCACCGACGGAAGCATGACCGGCCGGGCAATCCGCCGGGAACTGCCGCAATTGCTCCGCGAAATTCAGGGGATTGAATTTTTATATCTGCACGGCGACGATTATACGGATGAACAGCTGCTGCAGAAGATTGCCGGACTTTCTCCGGATTCCTTTATCATCTTCACCAACTGGCGCAGCAGCCTCGAAGAAAATACAGGATCATTCCGGCTGATCAACGATAAGATTTTTAAGGCGGCGCCGGTGCCGGTGTTTACCACAATGGATCTGCCGCCCGCGCCCGGAGTTCCCGGCGGTTTCGTAACCGTCGGCACGACGCACGGCAGGGAGGCCGCGAGGCTGGCGGAACAGGTGCTGCTCGGGGAAAAAGCCGACTCAATTCCGATCCTTCCCGGTTCGTCGGCACCGGTCTTCGACTGGCCGACGCTGACGGACATGGGCCTCAAAGCGAAGCAATTTCCCGCCGATACGCAGTTTTTGAACACGCCCCCGCCCTTCTGGACCCGTTACCAGACGGAATTGCTCGTTCTCGGCGGCGGCCTCTTCACGCTGTTCGCCTCGCTGCTGATTTACCTGCAGATCAGCCGCCTCAAAAGCAGGACGGAACAGGCCGTTTTCCGCGCGTTGCCGGTACGGGTGGTAGTCGCGGACGAGACCGACAGGATTTACTACTTCCGGTCCGGAGAAAACTTCGATCAGCTCGGCGTCGGGAACGATCCGCATGAAGAGTTCCGGCCGGAACTTGTCGAACTTTTCCGCCAGACTCTCCGTGAAGTCCTTGAGACCGGCGAAATTCAAACCCGGGAATACGAGTTGCAGGGACGCCGCCATAAAGCGATTTTCCGTCGGCTTCCGGCCGAACTTTTCGGCGTTCCCACCGTGCTGCGTGTTTCCTCCGACGTCCACGACCTCTATCTGGCGCGCCGGGAGGCGCAGGAGGCGGAAGAACAGCTGCGGATCACCCTGCAGTCCATCGGCGACGGCGTAATCGCCACCGATTGCAGCGAAACCGTCACGATGGTCAATCCGGTCGCGGCATCGCTGACCGGCTATTCGCCGGACGAACTGGTCGGGCGCAAGCTGGATGACGTTTTCCACATCATCAGCTACCTGAACCGGAAACGGGTCTCCTCCCCGGTTTCCCGCGCGCTCGCTTCCGGGAAGATCGTGGAGCTTGCCAACCACACCGACCTGATCGCCAAAGACGGCACCTGCCGGCATATCGCGGACAGCGCCGCCCCCATCCGCGACCATTCCGGCAGGATCACCGGCGCGGTGCTGGTATTCCGGGACGTTACCGAGGAGTACCGCAGGCGCGATATGCTGCAAATGCAGAACAGCCTCCTCAATACGGCCCTTCAGATTGCGGAGATGACCTACTTTCACTGCGGCCCCGACGGCAATCCGAAGGGCACCTTTCAGACCGGCCGCTTCTGGCCGCGTGAAAACGGAGTCCCGCTTCTTCCGGAACGCTGGCTGACTGCGGAATACGTCTCCGGTTTTTATCAGGGCTGGGAACGGCTGCTCTCCGGTGAAACTGATGAAATCCATCTGGAATACTCCTCCGATTACTCCGGCAAACGCCGTTATTTCGAGATGCGTGTGAAAAGCGAGCTGCTGCCGGACGGCAAGGCGGAACGCGAATATTTCGGAATCATCCGGGAAATCACTTCCGGCCGCCGTAATGAACTGGCTTATCAGAATACCGATCTGCTGCTGCGCACACTGGTGGACAACCTGCCGGCCTATGTCGCGGTGATGGATGTCTCCAACGATTTCCGGTACATCATCTGGAACCGGGCAGTGGAGGAGCTCAGCGGCATACCGACAATCCGCGCAATCGGCCGCAACGACGCCGAGCTGGAGCGGGAACCGGATCGCCTCTCCTCCAACCGGCAGATGCTGGAACAGGCCTGCCGCGCCGGAACCTTGGCGCTTCAGGAGGAATATCGCTGTCCCAACGGCGAAATCCGCATTTTGAAAACATTCTTTTCTTTGATCCGCCGCACTCAGGACACGCCGCTCCTGCTGCGCCTGAGCGTCGATATGACCGAGGAAAGACGGCTTGACGAAGAGCGCCGGCGCCTGAACGAAGAGCTGAAAATCTATCTGGAACAGCAGGAGGTGATCAACAATTGCCTGGAACGGCTGCTGCTGCAGGCGGGTTCCTCGTCCGTCCGCGCCATTCTGGAGATCATCGGCCGACGGACCGGAGCGGACCGCTGTTACCTCTGCGAATATGACGAGGAGGGCAATCCCGGCTCCGTCACCTGCGACTGGAGCCATAAGGAGGTTGCGGCGGTTCCGCCGCAGCTTCACAACTTCTCCGCCGATTGCCAATCCGGCTGGCGGGAGGAATTCAACGCGCAGCGGCTTATCTATTCTTCCAACCTGAATTTAAGCGATCAGCCCGAAACTTTGCGCGAAATACGAAAAACGCTTCTCGATCAGGGAGTTCAATCCATTATGCTCTCCGGGGTACGTTTTCAGCGCCGGCTGTGGGGCTTCATCGGTTTCGATTTTATCCGGAAGGAGTGCTGTTTCTCCAATATCGAAAAAAATATCATCACCGCCGCCGCGCATATCATCGAAATCTATCTGGAACATGAATCCAACAAGCAGCAGTTGCGGAAAAGCGAATATGAGCGGCAGCAGATCTTCGACAACATCAACACACCGATTCTGCTTTTCGATCCGAACTTGAACCTGATCAGGGCCAACCGGGCCGCCTATTCGGCTTACCAGGCGGTCGAAAACAGTTCGGACCTCCCCTGCTACCGGATTTTCTGCAAGCAGCCGCAGGTCCCGGATTACTGTCCCGTCCGCCGCACCATTGAAACGCTTCAGCCGCAGCAACGCCAGGTCTGCGTAGCCGGTCATGATTACATGATTCTGACCAAACCGCTGTTCGATTCCAACGGGAAATTCACCTATGTGCTTGAAAACGCGATGGAGATCACCCAGCTCAACCAGCGGCAGAAGAAATTAACCGAAGCAATGGAGGCGGCGCAGGCCGCCGACCGTGCCAAGAGCTATTTCCTGGCCACGATGAGCCACGAGCTGCGGACTCCGCTGAATGCCGTAATCGGCTTCTCCGAACTGCTCCAGAGCGGCCCCATGCCGGATCAGGAACAGCAGAATGCGCTCCGGGCGATCAACGTCGCCGGCGCCACGCTGCTGGAACTGATCAACGACATTCTGGATCTCTCCAAGCTGGAAGCCGGCAAGATGGACATCATCCCGGAGTTGCTCGATCCGCAGGAGTTCCTGCAGACGGTTTCCGCAATCTTCACTCATACTGCCAGGACCCGGAAACTCAGCCTGACGGTAACGGTGCCGCCGGCCATGCCGCATTTGAAATTCGACCGCAAGCGGCTGCGTCAGGTGCTGGTCAACCTGCTGGGAAACGCGTTCAAGTTCACGGAAACGGGAGGCGTGCTGCTCGAAGCCGCTTTTGAAACAGTCAACGACCATTTCGGCACGCTGATTCTGAAGGTTTCCGATACCGGCATCGGGATGTCGCCGGAAACGGTCCGGCAGCTTTTCGACCCGTTCCGCCAGCATCACACCCGCGATTATGAAGGCACCGGTCTCGGACTGGCCATTTCACAGCGTCTGGTGGCCCGCATGGGCGGTTCCATCGAAGTGACCAGCGAGCCGGAACACGGCAGCACTTTCCGGATCGTGCTGCCGGGAGTTGAATACCGGCGGAGCCAGGCCGTCCCCGCCTCGCTCCCGGAGCCGGAAAAGGACTCTCCCGTGCTTTCCGCCAAAGTTCTGCTTGTCGACGATGTGGTTATGAATCTCAAGGTGCTCGGCGCGATGCTGGATAAACTGCATGTTCCTTACCTCGGCTGCACCTCGGGCCCGCAGGCGCTCGAACTCGCGGCCCGGGAAAAGCCCTGCATGATCCTGACCGACCTGTGGATGCCGGATATGAATGGGGACGAATTGGTGGACAAGCTCAAGCAGCTTCCGGCAACAGCCGGCATTCCGGTTATCGCAGTCACCGCCGATATTCAGCTGACTCCGAAACTCAACCGAAATTTTGCCGGTATTCTATATAAGCCGGTCACTATGGACAAGCTGCGGCAAGCGCTGCAGTTCGCTTCCGACGGCGTTCCCTTTGCGGAAAACACGCGCGGCCGCCTGCGGGAGCAGGAGACGAAGGACGAAACGATGACAACTTGAAGCATCCCGAATCGGTAAGGGAAATCACATGGCTGGACGTAAAACATATCTGGGTTATCATGTTCTGACTGGGGCACGGGCGAGGATCAGCGCCATTTTCGAGAACTTTCCCAAGGTCTATGTCTCTTTTTCCGGAGGGAAAGACAGTACGGTGATGTTCCATCTGTGTGCCGAAGAAGCCCGGCGCATCGGCCGGAAATTCGGAGTGCTGTTCATCGACTGGGAGTGCCAGTACCGGCTTACCATCGACCACGTCCGGGAGATGCTGGCGCTCTACAGCGACGTGGCGGAACCCTACTGGTGCTGCGTCCCCCTGAAAACCGTGAACGCGGTCAGCGTCTTTGAACCGGAATGGATCGCGTGGGAAAACGGCAAGGAGTGGATCCGCGAAAAGCCCGATATCTCGATCAAGGACGGTTCGTACTTTCCCTTTTACCGCTATGCGATGACCTTCGAGGAGTTTGTCCCCGCATTCGGGCGATGGTATTCCGGCAATGTGCCGACCGCCTGTTTCGTAGGCATCCGCACGGACGAATCGCTGAACCGGTGGACCACGATCGCGGCCAACCGCAACAAGCAGACCTACCAGAACCGGCGCTGGACCACCCGCTGCGGCACCCGGCTGTACAACGCCTATCCGATTTACGACTGGTCCACCGAAGATATCTGGACCTACTGCGGCCGGTACGGGAAATGCTACAACCGGCTCTACGACCGTTTCTATCAGGCGGGAATCCCGCTCGGAAAAATGCGGATCTGCGAGCCGTTCGGCAATGAGCAGCGGCAGGCGCTCGACTACTATCAGGTGATCGAACCGGATACGTGGGGGCGGATGGTCGCCCGGGTCAACGGCGCGAATTTCGGCTCCGTCTATGCCCGGGAACGCGGCATCATCCTCGGCAACCACCGGATCACCAAACCGGACAATCACACCTGGGAGAGTTTCGCCAAACTGCTGCTGAACTCCATGCCGCAGACCACCGCCGAGCACTACCGCAACAAGATCGCCGTCTATCTGCACTGGTGGACGACCAAGGGAAACCTGCCCGGCGGCATTCCGGACGAACAGCCCAAAGATACCGGCTCCCGCGACGTCCCGAGCTGGCGCCGCATCTGCAAGTGCATCCTGAAGAACGACTACTGGTGCCGGATGCTCTGTTTTGCACCGACCAAGACGGCCGCTTATCAAAAATATTGCGAACTGATGAAGATGAGGAGAGAAAAATGGAATTTGATCTGAAGCAATTTGAAACCGCTCCGCAATGGGCCTTTTATCACCCGGTATCGCAGGTCTACTGGATTCCGGTGGAGCTGATCGAGGCGAACGACTACAACCCCAACGTGGTCGCGCCGCCGGAGATGAGACTGCTGGAACTGTCGATCCGCCAGGACGGATTCACCCAGCCGATCGTGGTCTGGCTACGGCAGGATGAGCGGTTCGAGGTGGTTGACGGCTTTCACCGGTTTCAGGTCGGCAAAAAGCTCGGTCTCACTCACCTGCCTTGTGTTGTGGTCAACCGCCACGAGCAGGACCGGAACGACCGGATCGCCTCCACCGTGCGTCACAACCGCGCCCGCGGCAAACATCAGATTCAGGAGATGAGCAAAATCGTGCTGGAACTGAAGCGGCGCAACTGGAGCGACGCCAAAATCGCCAAGAACCTCGGGATGGACCCGGATGAGGTCCTGCGCCTTTCGCAGGTCGGCGGGCTTGCCGACCTTTTCAAGGACAGAAATTTCTCGGAAGCCTGGAAGTGATTCACGGCTTGCAATCACGCCGTTCCGATGCTATGGTAGCTTTCTCACAACCAAGGGAGTCATCATCATGGTAACTGGAATCGCTCATATCTGCATTCGTACCCGCGATCTGGCGGCGGCCCGCCGTTTCTATTGTGAAGGACTGGGCTGCAAACCGGGATTTGAATTTCTGCGCGACGGCCAATTGGTCGGTTTCTATTTGAAGCTCGGCGGACAGAATTTCCTGGAATTCTTCAAGGCCGACGGCCAGCAGCCTCCGGCGGAAAACTGTTCTTTCGGCCACCTCTGCCTCGAAGTCGATTCCATCGAAGAGACTGCGGAAACCCTGAAAGCGGTCGGCGCCGAAGTCACCGCGCGGACGATGGGCAAAGATCACAGTTATCAGGCGTGGACCACCGACCCGGACGGCATCCGGATCGAATTGCACGAATACACCGCCCGAAGCTGCCAACGCACCGGTGCGGCCTGCATTCTCGACTGATTGACCGGGAATTTCGCTCCTCTGGAGCGAAATTCCCGGATCACCCGGTTCCGTCTGATGAGATTTATTTCTCGGACTTTTTGGAACGCTTCGCCTTCTTTTCCTTGAGTTCGATATCGCTCGAAATCTTTTCGACCCAATCGGTCAGGCGGCGTTTCTTGTCGGAAACCGGCTTCTTTGCGGTCGCGGGAGTTTCCGGCTTGCTTCGGCGCATCGGGCGTTCCGCCGAAGCGGTTTCGGCGGAACGGCGCGTATAGGTACGGCGTTCCGGACGTTCCGCATGTTCTTCACGGCTGCGCCGGACGGGAACGGACCGGTTGGGGCGTTCCGCCGGACCGGCCTTCTGTTCATCACTCGGACGCTCCGCCGCAAGCTGGACTTTGGGACCGCCGCGCCGGAAAGCGTCGATGATGGCTTCGGCGTCTTCGAAGTTCACATTGACGAAGGAGAATTTGTCATAACAGTCTATTTTCCCGATCCGGTATTTTTTAATCCGCGCTTTTTCCCAGATCAGGTCGAGCATCTTCACCGCGCCGAAGCCGTCCAGTTTGCCGACGCCGATGAAAAGCCGGGTCGACCCGTGGTCGTCGGCGGAGCTTTCCCACGTTTTGCGGTCGCGTTTTCTGCCGATTTCGACATAGCTCTGCGGCAGCAGCTCCCCTTTGAACCGGAGCTGCAGCATCGCGGCAAGGGCGGCGGAAGCGTTGCCGGTCTTTTCGATCAGCTCGTCGGCAAAGTCGAGGTACTCCTGATGCTGTCCCGCCGAAATCGCCTCGGAAAGCTGTTCGGAGAAATGCTGTTTTTTCATCTCCACGATATCGCGCCCCTGCGGCAGTTCCTCGCGGCGGATTTCGGTATGCGCCTCGCGCTGGATCATCGTGAGCTTGCGGTATTCGGCGGGGGTTACGAAAGTGATCGCCGTGCCGTTCTTGCCGGCGCGGCCGGTACGGCCGATCCGGTGGACATAGGTTTCGGTTCCCTGGGGCATCGAGTAGTTGATCACGTGTGTCAGATCGTTCACATCGATGCCGCGCGCGGCGACGTCGGTGGCGATCAGAATCTTGAACTTCTTGTCCTTGAACTGGTTGATCACGCGGGTCCGCTGCATCTGCGCGATGTCTCCGTGCAGGGCTTCGACCCGGTGGCCGCGAAGTTTGAGCTTTTCCACCAACTCGTCCACATCATTGCGGGTGCGGCAGAAGACCAGCGCATAGAGGTCCTGCTCCACATCGATGATCCGGGAGAGCGCTTCAAACTTATCCTCGCGGCGCACCTCGAAGTAAATCTGTTCGGTGAGCTCGGTGTTGAGCTGCGCGCTTTCGGCGCGGACGGTTTCGTAGCTGCGCATGAACCGCTCGGCGATCTTCAGGATTTCCGGCGGCATCGTGGCCGAAAACATCAACATGCGCTTGTCGGAATTGGTCGCGCCCAGAATCTTTTCGATATCCTCGACGAAGCCCATGTCGAGCATTTCATCGGCTTCATCCAGCACCGCGAACTTGAGTTCGGAGAAATCCAGCTTGCCGCGCTCCATCAGGTCCATGATCCGCCCCGGCGTACCGATCACCACATCGATGCCGTCGCGCAGCCGCTGCAGTTGGATCTCGATCATCTGGCCGCCGTAGAACGGGGCGATCCGCAGCTTGCGCTTTCCCTTCAGGGAGTTCAGCTCCTCCGCGATCTGAATGCTCAGTTCGCGGGTCGGCGAGAGGATCAGCGCCTGCGGCTTTTTGCCGCCCCCCTCGCACAGCTCGATGACCGGGATGCCGAACGCGGCGGTTTTGCCGGTGCCGGTCTGCGCCTGGCCGATCAGGTCGACCGCGCCTTCGAGGAGTTTGGGAATCGTCAGGGCCTGAATCGGGCTTGGAGCTTCAAACCCCTTGGCGCGCAACGCCTCCAGCACCTCTTCGGACACACCGAGTTTACGAAAATTGTCAAGATCGCTCATTGAAAAACCTTTCATGCCGCCTACCGTATCACAAATTACAACTCGATCCAATACAGCAGGCGAACTTCACGAAAGGGCGCATAGTGCATGACAAAGTTGTCTTACGCGACGCACCGCCCGAAAACCGGCAAGAGTAAAAACGGCGGAGTCGTCGCTCCGTTTTCGCATTCGGCCGACCCATGCCGGCGCCACATATTAAAATGCGAAGCCATTAATATACACCGGAAACGGCTTTTTTAAAGTCCGGTTTCGTATTTAATCCGTTTTTGTTCAAAAATATCGGAATATTCGCCGTCTTTGCCGTACTCCGGCTGGAGCGCAACCTTGCCTCCCCCTTCGGGGAGGTCGATCGCGAAGGTCGGCACCGCCAGCGACGAGAGCCGGGGGCGGAATGCGCGCAGAATCTGCAGGCCCTTTTCCACGCCGGTCGCGAAGTGGCGCACCCCCCGCACCGGATCGACATGAAAGAGGTAATGCGGCTTCACCCGGATCGCAACCAGTTTGCGGAAAAGTTCTTCGAGCAGTTCCGCATCGTCGTTGACTCCCTTCAGCAGCACCGACTGATTCACCACCGGCACTCCGGCCCGGACCAGCCTGCCGCAGGCCGCCGCCGCCTCGGGCGTCACCTCGCGCGGATGGTTGAAATGCGTCGCGAACCAGAGGCCCGGAATCGAGCCGAAGTATTCCGCGATCTCCGCCGTAACCCGCTCCGGCCAGACCACCGGCATCCGGCTGCCGATCCGGATCACCTGAATTGACGGAACCGCAGCAACCGCATCGACGATCGCTTTCAGCCGCCCGAAAGGCAGCATCAGCGGGTCGCCGCCCGAAATCAGCACCTCTTTGACAGCGGGATGGGCGGTCAGATACCCCACGGCCCCGGCCAACTGTTCGTCTGAGAGGTCCGCCAGTTCCATGCCGCTGGTCCACGCCCGCTTGCGGAAGCAGAAACGGCAGCGCATCGCGCACCGCCCCGTCGCCAGCAGCACCACCCGGTCCACGAACCGGTGGATCAGGTGCGGCGTCGGCATCTGTTCCTCTTCGGCCAGCGGATCGTAGCTGCTCGACAGGTCGGCGAGCTCCTGCGGATCGGGCAGCGACTGGCGCGCGATCGGATCGTTGCGCCAGTCGGCCGGATCGATCAAGCCGAGATAATAATCGTTCAGATAGACCGGATAAGTCGGCTCGACCCGTTCCATCTCCGGCGTGATTTCCAGGCCGAGCTTCGCCATCGCGTCCCGGCCGGCGGTATAGAATTTCATGGTTTCATCTTGCAGTTTACTGTTGACGATTCCCCATAATATACCCCCGGAAGCGCGACACTGCAACCGCCCGGTCAGATGAACAGCGTGTTGTTGCTGTGTTTCGCCATCGCGACGAAACTGGCCACTCCGGCGACCTCATCCACCTCGATCAGCTCCTCACGGGTGATGCCCATCACGTCCATCGCCATCTCACAGGCGACGAAACGCACACCGAGTTCGCGAGCCTGCCGGAGCAGCTCCGGCAGCGTCGTCACGTGCTGCCCGGCCATCACGTGCTTCATCATCGCGGTTCCCATGCCGCCCATATTCATTTTGGAAAGCGAAAGTTTCCGGGCGCCCTTCGGCAGCATCCAGCCGAAGAGTTTCGCCACCAGCGTCTTTTCGACCGCGGGAGCCGGATTTTTCCGCAGCACGCTCAAGCCCCAGAAGGTGAAGAAGATGCCGACCTTCGCCCCGGAAGCGGCCATGCCGCACGCGATGATCAGCGCCGCCATCGCCTTGTCGAGGTCGTTGCTGAACAGCACCATCGAGCAGCCGTGCCCGCCCGGAGTTTCCGCGGCGGCGGCGACATTTCCCGCGCCGGCCTTGCGGATGACCGCTTCCAGAAACTCCTCCTTCTTTTCCAAGCTGACCAACGTGTTGCCGCTCGACTGAATCCATCCGGCCAGATCCGGTGCGAAGGAGAGCGGCGCCAGCAGCTTCACCGCCCCGCCCGGCTCCAGCGCATCGACTTTCTGCTTCAGCCGCACCACCGGTCCGGGGCACGCGAGGGCGCGGGCATCCACGACTTCCGCTTCGCCGGAGTCATTTGCCGGAGCTTCCGGCGCGGCAACCGTCCGGACCGGCTTCGGGGTTTCGGCGTGGAACTGCTGCCACGTCAGGTAGCCGCCGGAGAGGTTGTATACGTCAAAGCCGTGCTGCCGCAGAATCCGTTCCGCCACATAGCCGCGCTGTCCGACCCGGCAGAACACCGCGAGCGGACGGCTTTGGTCGAGCTCGCCCAGCCGGGTGCGCAGTTCGCCGAGCGGAATGTTCACCGCGCCCGGAATCGTGCCGTTTTCAAACTCGGCGACCTCCCGCACATCCAGCAGGAACATTTCCGCCGGAATCGCGTCGGCATGCAGGATGCGGCTGGTCCCGTCCAGCACGTTCCCGGCGATCATCCCGGCGAGGTTCACCGGGTCCTTCGCGGTGTTGAACGGCGGCGCATAGGCCAGTTCCAGTTCCGCCAGCGCGGGCGCGGCCACGCCGTCGCGCATCGCGGTCGCGATCACGTCGATCCTTTTGTCCACCCCCTTGCGGCCGACAATCTGCGCGCCGAGAATTTTCCCATCCGGCGCGAACAGCAATTTCATATCCAGCATGGCCCCGCCCGGATAATATCCGGCCGATGAAGCCGCGTGCAGGTAAATCTTACGGTAATCCAGCTTCAACTGCGTCAGCCGCCGTTCGGTCAGGCCGACGCTGCCCGCCGCCAGCGAACCGATTTTCAAAATGGCCGCGCCGAAACTCCCCGGATAACGGCTGGAACGCCCCGCGAGATTGTCCGCCGCGATCCGCCCCTGCTTGTTGGCGGGGCCGGCCAGCGGAATCGCGGTCCTGCCGCCCGTGACCGGATCGGCCACCTCCACCACGTCTCCCGCCGCGTAAATCGCCGGATCGGAGGTGCACAGGAACTCATCCGTCACAATATGTCCGCGCGGCCCGAGTTCCAGCCCCGCCGCTTTCGCCAGCTCCGAATTTGGACGGACTCCGACGCTCATGACCGCGAAATCCGCCTCCAGCTCCCGACCGTCCTCCAGTTTCGCAAACAGTGCGCCGTCGCGCCGGAAGGCGACCACCTTGTGGCCGAGTTCCAGCGTGATCCCCAGCTCCGCCAGTTCGGCGGCAAGCGGTACGCTCATCTCCTTATCCACCGTCGGCAGCACCTGAGGAGCCAGTTCAACCACGGTCACTTCAAGGCCGCGGTGACGCAGATTCTCCGCGACTTCGAGCCCGATGAAGCCCGCGCCGACCACCAATGCCCGTTTCGCCCCTTTCCCGACTCCCGCCAGAATCCGGTCCATATCCGGGATGGTCCACAGTTGATGGATGGCCGGATCGTCGCCGCCGGGCAGTTCCATCCGGAGCGGCGACGAACCGGTCGCCAGCAGCAGCCGGTCGTAGCTTTCCTGATAGGCGGAACCGTCCGCCTTGCGCACGGTAAGCCGCCTGGCTTCCCGGTCGATCGCAACCGCCTCGTTTTCCACGCGCACATCGACGGCGAAACGCGCCCGGAACCGTTCCGGCGTCATCACCAGCAGCGAATCCCGTTCCGGGATCACCCCGCCCAGATGGTACGGCAAACCGCAATTGGCAAATGAGATATAGCTTCCGCGTTCCAGCAGAATGATTTCCGCCTGCTCATCCAGCCGCCGCAACCGGGCCGCGGCGCCCGCTCCTGCGGCAACGCCGCCTACAATAATCACTTTCATAAATCTTCCTCCTTCATTCCGTTTGCCGTCACCTGAAATAACTTACTGCAAAATCTTCAAAGGTCAAATCGCCAGTCCGCCGCCTGCTTCCTGGCGCATGGATCGCATATTGTTTTTCCCACGGAAGCATTTTTTGTATCTCTGGTCAATAAATAATATTTTTTGTCAATTGTTATTTCGACGCATCCGGCTATAATAATTGGAGTTGGATACTTTCAGTCAAGACAACAGTACCTTAAACAAGGAGAAAATCATTATGTTGAAACCGTTGTCCGTCCAGTTGTATTCGCTTCGCGAAGCCGCCAGCAAGGATTTCCTCGGCGTCCTGAAACGGGTTGCCGACATCGGCTATATGGGCGTGGAGCCCGCCGGCTTCTGGAACATCCGTCCCTCCGAATTCGTGAAGATCATCGCCGACCTCGGCTTGAAGATGTACTCCTCGCATTCTCCGTGGGCCCGCCGCAACTCCATCGGCGAAGCAATGGACATCGCCCATATCATCGGCCTTGACAAGATCGTCTGCGGCTACGGCCCGGATGACTTCAAAGACATGGATTCGATCAAGCGCACCGCTGACGACACCAACTATATGATTGAAATCGCCGAACGCAACGGCTTCACCCTTTTCCAGCACAACCACGATTTCGAGTTCCAGCGCATCGACGGCAAGCTCAAGTATGAGATCTACCGCGAACTCTGCCCGAAAGTCAAGTATGAAATCGACTGCTTCTGGTCCACCAACCTCGGCACCGAAGATCCGGTCGAGATGCTCAAGAAGTTCGCCGACGACACCATCCTGATCCACATGAAGGACGGCAAGGTCAAGCAGAACGTCGGCGGCAAGGCGATGGTCAACGGCATCCTCGACCGCAAGGTCGACCTGATGCCGCTCGGCACCGGCGACCTGCCGATCAAGGATCTGGTCGCCGCCGCGCCGGAACAGGTCGAAACCATCGTGGTCGAGCTCGACTACTGCAATATCGACATGAATACCGCGATCGAGCAGAGCTATAAATACATGGTCGAAAACGGCCTCGCCAAAGGCAACAAGTAACTGACCGCAATCGGGAAACTGAAATGAAAAAGACCAAGATCGGCATCGTCGGATGCGGAATGATCAGTGAGACGTATTTCAATGCGTCCAAGAAATTCACCAATATCGAAGTCGTCGCCTGCTCGGATATCATCCCGGAGCGCTCCAAGGCCAAGTTCGAAGCGCACGGCGTGCCGAATATGACCAACGACGAGCTGTTCGCGATTCCGGAAATCGAAATCGTGCTCAACCTCACTCCGCCGCAGGTCCACTCCAAGATCGCGATGGACACCCTCAACGCAGGCAAGCACGCCTATTCCGAAAAGCCGTTCGGCGTCGATGCCGACGATGCGGCCAAGGTCGTGGCGCTGGCGCAGAAAAAAGGGCTCCGTGTCGGCTGCGCCCCGGACACCTTCCTCGGCGGCGGCCAGCAGACCGCCCGCAAGATGATCGACGACGGCTGGATCGGCAAACCGCTCTGCGGCACCGCGATCGTGATGGGACGCGGCCCGGAGAAGTGGGGCCAGGCTCCGTTCTTTTACGATTACGGCGCGGGTCCGATGCTCGATCTCGGCCCCTACTACATGACCGCGCTGGTCAATATGCTCGGTCCCGCCAAGAGCGTGACCGCCGTGACCACCAAGGGCTTCGACTACCGCACCTTCGGCGCGGAAGTCGCGGAACAGTATCAGGCCCAGTACAAGCCCTATGACAAGTATCCGGTCAACGTGACCACCCACCTGACCGGCGTCGTGGAGTTCGTCTCCGGCGCGGTGATCACCGTGATCGCCAGCTTCGACGTCTACAAGCACGGCCATGCCCCGATCGAAATCTACGGTACCGAAGGTTCGCTGCAGGTGCCGGACCCGAATACGTTCGGCGGTCCGGTCCGGCTGTTCCGCCCCGGCTATGAGGATTGGAAGGATGTTCCGCTGGCGTTCGGCTACACCGAAAACAGCCGCAGCATCGGCGCCGCCGACATGGCCAACGCCCTCCAGAGCGGCCGGCCGCACCGCGCCAGCGGCGCACTCGCCAACCATGTGCTGGAGATCATGCTCTCCTTCGACAAATCGAGCAAGCTCGGCGCCAAGGTGGAATTGACCACCACCTGCGAGCGCCCTGCCCCGCTCCCGCTCGGTCTCGAAGAGGGCCAGCTCCCCGAATAAAGCACAAGTTCCCCAATTGCGTGCGCAGGAGTAACATTCCTGTCGCACGCGATTTTTTTTGCCGGAATCCCCGGAAGGCCGCTCGGAATTTGACAAATTTTCTTCAGCCGCTATATTGAATGATGGAGAACCGCAATCAAGCGGAGCAAAAAGAGGAGAGCGTTATCATGGAAGAGAAGAAACAGAAGAAACAGAACGAGCAGATCATACGGAACACACCGGTGCTGCCGCAGGACATCAACGAAGCGAAAAATACGCCGATGGAACTGCCGGTTTCCGTGCCGGAAGATCCGAAAAAGATTCAGCCGCTTGACTGACGGCGGCGGCGCACGGGAACAGGGCACCCGGTTCCCGTGCACATTGCCGGCCGTTCAGACAAAGAGCTTCTGAATCAGCACCATGTAGACCGCCGTTCCGGAACAGATCGAGAGCAGCGGATTTTTGCGCCAGACATGCAGTCCCACCACCACGGCTCCCGCGATCAGCTCCGGCAGGCCGAACGGGAACTCCGCGACGGAGACCTCCTTGACGCAGTAGACCACCAGCATCGCAATCGCGGCCGGAGAAATCACCCGTCCGAGATAAAGCACCATCTCCGGCGGCCTTTGGGCGCGCCCGAACAGCATAAACGGAAACGCCCGGATCAGGAAGGTCACCGCCGCCATCACCACGATCATCCAGAATACATGTACCGTACCGGTCACAGCGCCGCCTCCGTTTCCCGTGCCGCTCCGGTTTCCGCCGCGTCAAGACGGCGGCGCAGCACCAGCAGGATGCCGATGATCAGGAGCATCGCCGGCATCAGCATATTGGCGGCACCGAATGCCAGCATCGCCCCCAGCGTGGCTCCGGCTCCGATCACAGCCGGAATCCGGTTTCTTTTTTCCATGCACTGTTCAGTCAGGATCACCAGAAACAGCGCGGTCATCGCAAAGTCGATCCCTCGGGTGTTGAAGGTCAGCATCGAACCGGCAAACGCACCGGCCACGCCTCCCGCGATCCAGTAGAGATGGTCGAGAAGACCGATCAGGAACATGAACGTTCCCCGGTCCACGCCTTCAGGACGCTCATCCTGTACCTGCAGCGCGTAAGTTTCGTCGGTCAATGCGAAGATCATGTAGAACCGCTTCAAGCCGCATTTGCGGAAGGCTTCGATCAGCGCGATGCCGTAGACGGAGTAGCGGATATTGATCAGCAGCGACATCACCGCGGTTTCGGCCAGCGACATGGAACCGGCGATCATCCCGACCGCCGCGAACTGCAGGCTGCCGGAAAGGATCGTCACGCACATGAACAAAGCCCACCACGGCCCGTAGCCGATCCGGTTGAGCAGGATGCCGAAAGCGGCGCCCATCGTCGTATATCCCATCAGCACCGGCAGCGAAACCACGAATGCCGCCCGCCAGGCCTGGGCGGTCATTCCGGAAGAAGCGTGTTTCATTTCAATGAAATTCCCAAATAAGATCATTAATATAGCGCACCTTCCGTATTTTACCAATCAATTTCACGACATGGTCAGCGGGTCAGCAGATAGACCATCACCCCGCCGGGCCGCGAAGCGGTATCCGCCGTGAAGCGGAGCTTGCCGTTTCCATAAGCCGACGGGACGGCGCCGTTCGGAGAGCCGTCGAGCTTCAGCGCCTCGACTTTCATCTCCGGCAACGCGAGTTCGACGTCGGCCCGGCACTTTTCGAG
>ENA-UEQM01000089-UEQM01000089.1-human-gut-metagenome-genome-assembly--contig:-NODE-89-length-60586-cov-13.655655_pt1 | contig 60586 bp, 55 predicted proteins | sample MGYA00242948_ERZ507948 | MGnify/ENA primary metagenome ERZ507948 (study PRJEB26167, sample SAMN06115440) | human gut metagenome | host: Homo sapiens | place: China:Hubei | collected 2015-07-28 | study... | reverse complement strand
TTTGGGAAGAACTAGACGGGCTAATTGTTCAAGCATGTTCATAATGCAAAGATACAAAATACTATGAAACAAAAAAACATCCCCAGTACTTTTCCTCTGAGCCAACATAAGCCTACCATAAAGCAACAAGGCTTATAAAGCAAAATAAAAATCCTGCAAGTAATCATACTTGCAGGATTTTTATTTTTATTTTGCTTAGCGAAACAATATCGATTATTGATACCTATTAGAAGAAGAGGTAGCGGTTGTCTACTACGCCAGCCTTGATGATAAGCTCTGACATAAAGTTGCTTGCGCTCTGCATAGCACGCTGACGGAGACGAGCCTCCTGCTCAGCATCGTTGAACTTAGCAGCATTCTGCTTCTTGTTCAGAACCTGGAAGAGGTAAACGCCTGCGTTACCCTTTACAGGAGCTGAGACAAACTTACCCTTTGCAGTAGCTGCAACGGCACCACTAAGAGCAGGCTCGCTTGAACCTGTAGCCTGTACGAATACAGGAGCTGCGAATGTTACCTGGTTTACAGCCAAGAGCTTGCCACCCTTAGCCTTAGCAGCTGCGATGCTGTTTACGCCCTTGAGCTTAGCCTCAATCTGCTCAGCCTTCTTGTCGCGGATAACCTCAGCCTTAACGATGTCCTTAACCTGAGTATCTGAGAGATCGCGATAGCCGATAGGATGAATCTTGGTGCAAGCTACGAGCAATAGGTGGTCGTTGTTGCCACACTCATACATAGGAGAAACCTGGCCTTCCTTAGCATCGAAAATCCACTTAAGAGCGTCGCGAGTAGCAGGGATGTTAGCTACGCCATGCTGAGAAGTTGTGATATCGTTGAGTTCGTTGAACTTATAGCCAGACTTAGCAGCATTCTTCTCGATAGCGTCGATAGTAGCGTTTGCGCTTACGAAAGAGCTAAACTTGTTGTATGCTGTGCGGTAAGTATCCTTAGAGAAGTCAACGTTGCGCTTGATAACAGCAGCCTGATACTTAGTAACCATAGCCTTGCGGTCGAGAACCTGAAGAACGAGGTTGCCCTGCGAGAGCTTGATGTTCTTGATTTCGTTAACGCTCATATTGTTAAGGCTCTCGATATAGTTCTTAGTATCGTTGTCCATAGAAGGAGCATTCTGATACTGACGTGTTGTCATCCAAGTTTTTTCGCCATTCTGACCATACTTCTTAGCCAAAGCCTCGAAGTCAGCACCTGCTGCAAGAGCGGTATAGATAGAGTCGGCACGCTTTGTAGCCTCTTCTGTAGTCTGACCGCCAACCTGGATTACGCGATACTGAACTGAGTCTGGCAACTGCTGCTTAGCAACGAGCTTGATAACGTTAAGAGTATTGTCCATAGTGTTCTCAACAGGAGTAGAAACCTGACCAACAGCCATAGAGTCGAGACGAGCTGCGATGTCTGAAGGATAAGCCTCCTTAAGAACAGGAATACCGAGGTAGTTGACAGAAGAAGTGCTCTTGCGAACTACGTCGCCAGGGTTCTGAGCCTCTGCAAGTTCTGTAGCATATCCCTTGAACTCCTTCTGAAGAGCTGCACGGTCGGCAGCAGATGCCTTAACCTGGATATCGATATACTTGATATCGCGGCTCTCTACATACTGTTCGAAGCGTGGCTTCATTTCCTCATACTTAGCCTTGAGGTCGCTCTCGGTAACCTGTACCTTGTCGTCCTGGATTGCGCTATATGGGAAAGCAGCAAGTTCAATCTGAGCCTCCTCGTTAGCGTCGTTGAATGCCATCTTAGCCTCTACAGGGTTAGAGAGCAAGCAATGAGCGAGAAGCGACTGATACTTCTGGATAAGAGTCTGCTGACGGAGAGTCTTCTCGATATAAGTCCAATACTTATAGATAGACTCCATCTGCTGAGCAGCCTGAGGGTTTGTACCCTTCTGAGTCTTGTACTGAGCCAAGAACTGCTGCAAAGTATTAACGTCGAAACGTCCAGTCTGACGGTTTACGAAAGGTGTAGAAAGAAGCATCTGGTTAGTACCCTGGCGAAGGATGTCCTGCATCTCCTCGTCTGTTACGGTAAGACCAAGCTTTTCGCACTCGTTAGCGATAACCTTGTACTGAACCAAAGTCTGCCAAACGCCATCACGAAGCTGCGAGAGCTGAGCTTCATTAAGGTTGTCCTGACCCTGAAGCTTCATAGCCTCTGAAACTTCATCTACGAGCTTAGAGAAATCCATCATATTGATTTTCTCGCCCAACACTTCGCCTACTTGCTGTCTTTGTTCGTTCTGAGTAGATTCACAAGAACGGAAGAACTCTTCGGCAATGAATGCAAAAAGGCCAAGTCCGATAATGCATATCAGAATCATGCCTTTGCTTCTAATTTTTCCTAATGCTGCCATTACTTTTAATTGTTTTATTTTATTTGTTTTATTCTTTTATTCACAAAATGCCTACAAAAATACTAATTATTTATTAAATAAGTGAATATTTTGTTTGAAAAATTATTGTGTTAGTGGTTTTTGTTACGATATTTAGCTATTAGCTTAGTATTTTCAGCTTCACGAGCTCTATTTTGGTCATAGTATTCTTCAATATCTTGAACTCATACTTGCCTATTGTCACCACCTCGTTGAGCTTAGGGAAGCTTTGATAATAGTGCAGAATCATACCTCCGAGCGTCATATAGTCGTCGCTCTCAGGTAGGTCGAGGTCGAAGAGTTCGTTTACCTTATCAATCTCCAAACGTGCGGAGAGAATATACTCGTGGTCTTCTGTCTGTACGGCTGTATACTTGGTGCTATCATGTTCGTCTTCGATGTCGCCAAAGATTTCTTCCACGATATCTTCGAGCGATACCAATCCGCTTGTACCACCAAATTCGTCGACCACAATAGCCAACGATTTCTTCTGCTGCATGAATAGTTTCATGAGCTTCTGAGCTGCCATAGTTTCAGGCACAAAAGGTATTTTTAGAATCTTCTGTTTCCAGTCGTCTGGGCAACGGAACATCTCGGAACTATGAATATAGCCCACCACATGGTCGATGTCGCCTTGGTATACGATAATCTTCGAATTGCCGCTCTCTATAAACATCTGCTCCAGCTGCTGCAGGTTGCAGGTATCCATGTCTACGGCATTTATTTCGGTACGCGGAATCATGCAGTCGCGCACCTTGGTATCTGAGAAGTCAAGAGCGTTTTGGAATATCTTCACCTCGTCGTCGATATCTTCTTCATTCTTTGCATTATCGATGCTCGATTGCACAAGATAGTCGAGGTCTACCTTTGTGAATCCCTCGTCGTCGGTTTGTTTCTGCATTTTTATGCCAACCATTCTAAGAAGCATCTTCGATAAGAAAGTTGAGAATTTACTTATTGGCCAAAGCACAACATAGAATACGTATGCCATAGGCGCAAAGAACGACAGCAGACGGTTTGGGCTGCTCTTAAACAAGGTCTTGGGTAGAAATTCGCCCGTGAACAACACGATAAGTGTTGAGAGAATGGTGTCGGCAGGAACCGTAAAGGCTGGGTCGGCACCACGGAAAATGGTATTGTCGAAGAATCGAGCTATCAAGATACCATAGATTACGAGCACGATATTGTTGCCCACGAGCATCGTAGAAACAAAGCCATTAGGATGACGATAGAAGAAGGAAATCAAGCGTTGCGACAAGGCGTTGCGCTCTTTATCCATCTCCGCAAGCATTCTGTTGCTTGCCACAAAGGCAATCTCCATTCCTGAAAAGAAGGCGGAGAAGGCCATGGTTACGAGTATTCCTATGACTAAAGGTAAATCTATAGTTGTTTCCATGATTAATGCATTAATGGTATTGTTGTGTTCTTGCGTTGTGGCAAGGCTTGAGGCCGTTGAGCCTTAAGTATAGAGTCTTGATTTTGTTTCACGCTATCTGGCTCCGACGAAGCTCCGCCATCAAAGTCGCTCTTCTCGAACGAGCCCTTAGAATTGCTCACATAATATTTGGTCATATTCTCGTTGCTACGGAAATATGATCCTTGGAGTTCGCGCTCAGGAGTTACCAGATGCGAGAATACGTTTGAATAAAGCTCATGGCTACGCTCGTCCCAAAACAGCTGTTCGCTCGTGAAGCGAATGCCCGACTTGGTGAGAATGCGCACACGCGAGCGCAACTCCCACAATCGCAACTGGTCGTAATAGTAAGCCGTGTCGCATTGGATATACGACTCCACATGGAATTTCTCGTCAAACTGCTCCAGGAACAATCCTTTATCGAAAGTCCATCGCGAAGGGTTCTTCACAATATTCACATCCCAACGCTCAGCCACGATACGATATTTTATCACGCCAGAGTCTGAGATAAGAGTGTTTACGCCATAGCTCGTCATCATCGACACGGAGTCGCGATCACGAATGGCAGAAGCAATATGCTCCTTACGCTCGTCGCATGATGCAACAAACGTAAGGAGCATTATCATTATTATCGAAATAGATTTTATCGGTTTCAACATGGTTATATTATTCCACTTTCCACTTAGCGAACCAACGTTCATTGAATGTCAGACCTATGTTGATACGGAAAGTATTCTCGGTAACGAATCGGTTGCACTTCAAGTTCACCCATTGGGCGCTTATGTTAAGGATAGACCTACTATTATATGAGTTCATAATAGGAATACCGAAACCAAAGCTTGCGCTAAGTTCTTTTGGTCCGTCGCCACCATCTACGTTAAGATAAGGTGTAACGTACGACACTCCTGCACGATATTTGATGCGCTTGATAAACGAGCGGCTATCTTCCTCAGGACAAATCTCGGTACCGAGTGTAAACTTATGGCGGTCTTTAAATGCATTATCGTTCATCACATACGACTGCTCTGGTTTGGCGTCGGCTTTATATACAGGAAAACTTACCGAAGCCCATTTCTGCAGATTATAGTCGAAGCCAATCTTCAACTTATTATTATGGTTGTACATAAAACCAGCTCCTATGCTATGAGGAATAGCCAATTTCATGTTCTCCTGTCCTGCCGAAGGATAGCTGGCAGTATCAGCCACGCCCGTCTGCGAGTTTGTTGATACAATCTCAAGCATAGGGTTGCCTCCGATATCGTGACCCAACGAATAGGTTACGCCCACGGTCAACTCATCCTTCTTGTTCAATCGTGTGGTATATTGCGCACCAAAGTCGAGCTTATAGTTTCTCACCTCGGCTGTATATCGCTTGGAAAGTGAGTTGGCATAAGAATTTGTGTAGCTATTCACAACGGTTCGTGTATAGTTACCCCACATATATCCAACATTAGCACCAATAGAGAAGCCCTTTACCGGTTCCCATCCTGCGCCAAGATAAACAAGATGCAGACCGCCCGTACCACTATATGTATTGAGCGCAGACAGACTACCTGTAGCATCAAGATTCTGACTAACGGAATAGTTGTAGCCCACATTTGTATAAGGAAGAATACCGAAGCTCACGCCCAAATGCTTGAAAGCTCGAAATCCTGCAACAGCATATTCAAAGTCGGCATTATTGGCATTAATCTTTCGTCCACCCTCTTTAAAGTTTGTCTTCTGTCCCGACATACCCATATCAAAGATAAAGGTAAGGCTATCCAGTTGGGAATAAGATGCAGGGTTGATATGATTTATCTGATTATGCTCATGGAAACCATAAGCCAATCCGTTCATACCTCTATTGAAGCCACTCGCCTGTTCCGACAATTGACCTAAGCCAAGTTGGCTATAAGGAGAGTTCGTGCCACTTTGTGCAAGTGTGTTGGTAGCAGCCGCCATCAATACGGCCATGCTTAGAAGTTTTCTCATTATTATATATAATATGTACTCGTATTTTGGAATTTGAATGCAAAAGTATTGAAAAAAATCGAAATAATAGCACGATAAGTCGGAAATATAAGTTATTTTTGCATCGTGAAACGATTTAGACGTATTTTAAGGATTATATCGTTGGTGTTTTTTGTATTATTAACTACCAACGCCAAGGGACAAACCGCAGACTCCATCATCAGCAATATGGATGATGTTGAGGTGAGCCTTCTTACTTGTGGACCAGGCAACGAAGTTTATTCGTTATTCGGACATACTGCCATCAGGGTTTGCCAACCGTCTCGCGGGATAGATATTGTGGTAAACTACGGAATGTTCTCGTTCAAGCAGAAATATTTTATTCCTCGCTTCGTTCTCGGTCTTACCGACTATCAGATGGGAATAACCACGTTCGACGACTTCAAGGCTGAATACGAATATGAGCAAAGATGGGTGTTTGAGCAAACATTAAATCTTACATCTAAGGAGAAATCTGCCTTGCTTCAAGCCATCGACCGAAACTATAAGCCCGAGAACGTAACTTACAGATATAACTTCTTTTACAACAACTGTACAACAAAGGCTCGCGACCTTATAGCCGCAAATATTGATGGAAAGATAAAATACAATTCCGCTACAAGCGAATATCCATCTTTTCGTGAGCTTTGCCACTCTAAGACCTTTAATAACAGATGGTCGCAATTTGGCAACGACCTCTTGCTTGGCATACAGGCCGACCTGCCTACCAACATAAGCGAGCAACAATTCTTGCCCGAAAATCTTGAGCACGACTTCAGCAACGCCACTATTGAGACTAATACCGACGAAGCCAACAACACTACAATTGGCACCAACAACGCTTCGCCAAGAAAGCTCGTAAGCCACGAGGAATACATCATTCCGAAAGACGTAGCGGCTTCTGCCATCCCCGATTCCTTGCCTTCGCCACGAGCTTTGGCAATCGTCATCGCTATTATTATAATAGGTGTAAGCCTCATAGAATACTTTTGGAGCAAGAACTTATGGCTCACGGATGCCATTCTCATGCCAGCAATAGGATTGGCTGGAATGATACTCTTCGTGATGATATTCTCGAAGCATCCTACCGTCAACATCAATTTCCAAATCCTGATTCTCAACCCTATCGCTCTCTTCATGGCGATTCCTATGGTGAAGAAGCAACGCAAGGGAATGCTGACATGGTGGCACAAAACATACGTTTTCTGCCTCTTCCTGGGCATATTATGCGGATTATTCCAAGATTATGCCGAGGGTATTAGAATTTTGGCATTATCTTTGCTTGTAAGATACACGATAGTAATATTCTGCTTAAAGAAGCACGCTATAAAGCAACGCCCCATCAAACAATAATTAACTATCAGAAGCACCCCATATAAAAATATTAATGAATAGATATTTAGCCATCATAATAGCTGCCCTGACAGCAACCGAGATGCAGGCTTTCCAGCTTGCACCACGTCTCGTTGTAAATATCGCTATCGACCAATTGCGCTCCGACTATATGGAAGCCTTTGCTCCTTTTTATGGCAAAGACGGACTACGTAAGCTCATGGAGCAAAGCACGGTCTACGATGCGGCAAGCTATCCTTATGCTCCTGTAGACAAGGCTTCGGCTTTGGCTACTCTTTCTACTGGCACCCCACCCTATTATCACGGCATAGTTTCCACAAAATGGCTCGATCGCCAAACTCTACGCCCCGTTTTCTGTATCGAAGACCACACTCATTATCTTTCGCCATCTAAGCTCTCTACCTCTACTTTAGGCGACGAGCTAAAGATAAATACCAACGGTTCTGCTATAGTCTATTCTGTAGCAGCTGCTCCCGAATGTGCCATTCTTGCGGCTGGCCATGCGGCTGATGCAGCCATGTGGATAGACGCAAAGACGGGCAAATGGCGCACATCTACTTACTATAGTGCCACTCCGCCAGCTTGGTTTAAGGCATATACATCAATCACTTCGCCTACCTCAAACAGCAAGACCAATAGCAACGATGCCGTGGTCGACTTATCGTTGCAGGCTATAAAGTCGGCTGCCATGGGCAAAGACGACGTTTCCGACATCATCAGCATCACGCTCTCGGCAACCAAGGATGACGGGCAACCTACCATCAATTGGAAAACCGAGATGGAGAGTGTATACCGCCAACTCGACAGCACTCTCGGCCGACTAATCTCGGGCATCGAAAAGGAGGTGGGCTTGGAGCATACCTTATTCGTGATTACGAGCACGGGATATGCTGAAGAAACGGCTACCGACCTGTCGAAATACCGCATTCCTACAGGCACCTTCTATATCAATCGCACAGCCAACCTGCTGAACATGTACCTTAGTGCCATCTACGGTCAGGGACGCTATGCCGAAGCTTGCTACCACAATCAGATTTATCTCAACCACAAGCTCATAGAGCAAAAGAAGTTGAGCCTAAACGACGTGCTTAGCCGTTCGCAAGAATTCCTCGTGCTTAGCGCAGGAGTTAGCGACGTGTATACTACCGACCGATTGTTGGCTGGCAACAACGACATCTTGAAAATCAGAAACGGTTTCAATCCTAACCTTAATGGCGACATCACTATCGAGGTTAAGCCAGGATGGAAACTCCTCAACGAAGATACACAAGAAACATATACAAGCCGCGCAGGCTTTGTTCCGTTCCCTATCATTATTTATGGAGCCGGAACAAAACCTCAACGCATAAATACGCAGGTTACGGTCGACCGAATTGCGCCAACCATAGCCAAAAGCATACGCATCAGAGCGCCTAATGCCTGCTCTGCGGCGCCTTTGTTCTAATCCATCACCCTCTTCTCACCCTCATTTTAGGGCAAATACGTTGATAAATATCTTAAAAGAGTGCATATTAACAATTTTTATTTGTAAATTTGCACCCAATATATCTATTATCATAATTCAAGAAAACAAAAAAAATACAATATAATGAACTTCAACCAAATCTTAAAGTCATTGTTTGGCGACAAATCAAGCCGTGACATGAAACTGATCAAGCCTCTCGTTGAAAAGGTGAAGGCTGCTTATCCTGAAATACAAAAACTCACCAACGACGAGTTGCGTGCTAAGACTAAGGAGATTCAGGCCTACATCCAAAACTCAGCTAAGGAGCAGAAGGCTCAGATCGACGAGCTAAAGACTAAAATCGAAGACACTCCTATCGACGAGCGCGAAGAAATCTTTGCTAAGATTGACAAGCTCGACAAAGAGGTTTTGGATATATACGAGAAAGCTCTCGACGAGGTTATGCCTGTGGCATTTAGCATCGTGAAAGATACCGCACGTCGTTTCGCAGAAAACGAGGAGACTGTTGTTACAGCTACCGACTTCGACCGCGAATTGGCTGCAAATCCAAAGAACGACTTTATCACTATCGATGGCGACAAGGCTATCTACCATAATCATTGGACTGCTGGTGGCAACGACCTCAAGTGGGAAATGGTTCACTACGACGTTCAGATCTTTGGTGGTACCGTGCTCCATCAGGGTAAGATTGCCGAAATGGCTACTGGTGAGGGTAAGACTCTCGTGGCTACTCTCCCTGTATTCCTCAACGCCCTCACAGGTAATGGTGTTCACGTGGTAACAGTCAACGACTATTTGGCTAAGCGTGACTCTGAGTGGATGGGACCTCTCTATATGTTCAACGGTCTTTCTGTCGACTGTATCGACAAACATCGTCCTAACTCTCCTGAGCGTCGCAAGGCTTATCGTGCCGACATCACCTTCGGTACCAACAACGAGTTTGGTTTCGACTATCTTCGCGACAACATGGCCATGTCGCCTGCCGACCTTGTGCAGCGCCGCCACAACTATGCTATCGTCGATGAGGTCGACTCTGTGCTTATCGACGATGCTCGTACTCCTCTTATCATCTCTGGTCCTATCCCTAAGGGCGACGACCAGATGTTCGAGCAGTATCAGCCTTTGGTAGAACGCTTGTATGAAGTGCAGCGCAAGTTGGCTACCGAATTCCTTGCTGACGCTAAGCAGAAGATTTCTGAGGGCACAAAGAACAACGACCAGAAACTACAAGACGAGGGTTTCCTCTCGCTATATCGTTCATACAAGTGTTTGCCTAAAAACAAACCTCTCATCAAGTATCTCTCTGAAGAAGGTATCAAGGCTGGTATGCTCAAGACCGAGGAGATTTACATGGAAAACAACAACCGTCGTATGCCTGAGGCTGTTGAACCTCTCTACTTCGTTGTCGACGAGAAGCAGAAGTCGTGCGACCTTACCGATAAGGGTACCGATTGGTTAGCTAAGCAGGTCAACGATAAAGACCTCTTCGTGTTGCCTGATATCACCTCTCAGATGTCGGCTCTCGAAAACGAGACCGCTCTTAGCGACGAGGAGAAACTTCAGAAGAAGGATGAGCTCTTGGCTTACTATGGCGTGCAGAGCGAGCGTGTGCACACTCTCCAGCAGTTGCTCAAGGCTTACACCATGTTCAACAAAGACGACGAATATGTCGTTATGGATGGCGAGGTAAAGATTGTAGATGAGCAGACTGGCCGTATCATGGATGGTCGTCGTTGGAGCGACGGCTTGCATCAGGCAATCGAGGCTAAGGAGCATGTGCATATCGAGGCTGCCACTCAGACCTTCGCTACCATCACCCTTCAGAACTATTTCCGTATGTACCACAAGCTCGCAGGTATGACCGGTACCGCAAGCACAGAGGCTGGCGAATTCTGGGACATCTACAAACTCGATGTCGTAGAGATTCCTACCAACCGTCCTATCGCTCGCCACGACCTCGACGACCGTGTTTACAAGACAGCACGCGAAAAATATAAAGCCGTAATCGAAGAGGTAGAGGCTATGCGCAACGCAGGCCGCCCAGTATTGGTTGGTACCACAAGCGTAGAGATTTCCGAACTCTTGAGCAAGATGCTCAACATGCGCAATATTCCTCATCAGGTATTGAACGCCAAGTTGCACCAGAAGGAGGCAGACATCGTAGCCAAGGCTGGTCAAAGCATTAATGGCTTGGGTGCCGTAACCATCGCCACCAACATGGCTGGTCGTGGTACCGATATCAAGCTCTCGCCTGAGGTTAAGGCTGCAGGCGGTCTTGCCATCATCGGTACCGAGCGCCACGAGAGCCGTCGTGTAGACCGTCAGCTTCGTGGACGTGCCGGACGTCAGGGCGACCCAGGTTCTTCTGTATTCTATGTTTCGCTCGAAGATAAGCTCATGCGTCTGTTCGCATCCGAGCGTATTGCAAGAGTCATGGACCGCCTCGGCTTCGAGGAGGGCGAGCGTATCGAGAGTCCGATGATTTCAAAGAGCATCGAAAGAGCTCAGAAGAAGGTCGAGGAAAACAACTTCGGTATTCGTAAGCACTTGCTCGAATACGACGACGTGATGAACAAGCAGCGTACCGTAATCTACGAGAAGCGTCGCCATGCTCTCATGGGCGAACGTATCGGCATGGATATTGCCAACATCATCTGGGACCGTTGCGTTTCTATCATCGAAAACAACGACTTCCAGGGTGCCAAGGAGCAATTCCTCAAGGTGCTCGCTATGGAGATTCCATTCTCTGAGCAAGACTACAACACCACAGCCAAGAACGAACTCGAAGAGTCGGCATTCCAGGCTGCTATGGAGGCTTTCAAGCGCAAGACAGACAGAATCCAGGCTGTTGCCTACCCTGTTATCAAGGAGGTTTACGAAACCCAGGGCGACAGATTCGAATTCATCATGGTGCCTATCACAGATGGTCGCCACATCATACAGCTTCGTTGCAACCTCAAGGAGGCTTACGAAAACCAGGCTAAGAACATCGTCAAGGAGTTTGAAAAGACCGTATTGCTCCACATCATCGACGACAACTGGAAGGAGAATCTTCGTCAGCTCGACGAGCTCCGCCATAGCGTTCAGAATGCGTCTTACGAGCAGAAGGATCCTTTGCTCATCTTCAAACTCGAGAGCGCTAAGCTTTGGGACGAGATGATCAACGATATGAACGACCGCTCAGCAAGCGTATTGATGCGTGGTCAGATTCCTGAGATTCAGCAGCAGGAGGTGCAGGAGGCTGAACCAGAGCGTCCTCAGCAACAGCAATACGTAGAGTCTAAGCAAGACCTCGACGAGAGCGCAGAGGCTCAGCGCCAGGCTGCAGCTACCGACACTCGTGGCGAAGCTGCTCATCACAATCAGCCTATCGTAAAAGACAAGATGCCTCGTCCTAACGACCCATGCCCATGTGGCTCAGGCAAAAAGTTTAAGAACTGCCACGGCAGAGGTCTCTAATCCTCTTCCCATACATACATTAGGGTGTATCAAAAGGTGCTAACTGTACGCCTTTTGGTACACCCTTTTACTTTTACCCATACATATCATGAATATCCAAATATCATCTCTCAAGAAAATCTTTGGCGACAAGACTGCCGTCGACATCCCTTCGTTCACCATCCATGATGGCGACTTGCTCGGACTCGTGGGCAACAACGGAGCGGGCAAAACCACTCTATTCCGCCTCCTACTCGACTTGGTAAAGGCCGACGAGGGCAACCTCACGCTCAACGGCATCGACCCAACCGAAAACGAGGATTGGAAAACCATCACGGGCGCTTATATCGACGAGGGTTTCCTCATCGACTTCCTCACGCCCGAAGAATATTTCGAGTTTATTGTCAAGGTCAACGACATCGACAAACCCACTCTTGCCGACCGTCTGAAATATGTAGAAACCCTCATGGCTGGCGAAATAATGAATCAGAAGAAGCTGATACGCGACTTTAGCGCAGGCAACAAGCAGAAGATAGGTATCATCTCGGCTCTTATCAATCAGCCGCAGCTCCTCATCCTCGACGAGCCTTTCAACTTCCTCGACCCAAGTAGCCAAAACACCCTCAAGCGCCTGCTCGTAGACTACAACAAGCAGACTGGCGCCACCATCCTCATCTCCAGCCACAACCTCCAGCACACCATCGACATCAGCTCTCGCATCGCCCTCATGGAGAAAGGCTCCATCATCAAAGACCTGCCAAACTCAGAAGCCAGCGCCGAAAATGAGCTCGAAGAGTATTTTAAATAAAGCCTCACCCCCAGCCCCTCTCCAAAAGAGAGGGGAGTAAATAGTCTTTGTGGGGATATATTTCGCCCTTCTGGTAATTACTCCCCTCCCTTTGGGGAGGGGTTGGGGGTGAGGCTGTTTGTTCTTCCCTCAAAAAAATCCCTCTCTATTTTTCTCTCTAATAAAAAAGCAGTAACTTTGCACGCATTATGAAAATAGGATTTGACAACGAAAAATATCAGAGCATTCAGTCTGAGCACATCAAAGAGCGCATTTCGCAATTTGATGGCAAATTGTATCTTGAACTTGGTGGCAAACTCTTCGACGACCACCACGCAAGCCGAATATTGCCAGGCTTCCAGCCCGACAGCAAACTCAGAATGTTTCAGAAAATCAGCGATAGCATAGAGATTGTTATCGTGATTAGCGCAACCGACATCGAGAAAAACAAAACTCGTGCCGACCTCGGCATCACCTACGATGAAGACGTGCTACGCCTACGTGGCGAATTCCAAAACCTCGGATTCATGGTAGGCTCGGTAGTCATCACTCATTTCAACGGTCAGCCTGCTGCCGAAGATTTCCGCCAACGTTTGGAGCGCGACGGCATTCCTACCTTCTGCCACTATCTCATCGATGGCTATCCTCACAACGTCAGCCTCATAGCTTCCGACGAGGGCTTCGGCAAAAACGACTACGTGAAAACCACCCGACCATTAGTTATCGTTACCGCTCCTGGTCCTGGTAGCGGCAAAATGGCAGTATGCTTGAGCCAGCTCTACAACGAAAACAAACATGGCGTAAGAGCCGGATACGCTAAGTTTGAGACATTCCCTGTTTGGAATCTCCCTCTCAAGCATCCTGTCAACATAGCCTACGAGGCTGCCACAGCCGACCTCAACGACGTCAACATGATCGACCCATTCCATCTTGAGGCTTACGGCAAAACAGCCATCAACTATAATCGCGACATCGAAATCTTCCCTGTGCTCAACGCCTTGTTCGAAGGCATCTATGGCGCCAACCCTTACAAGTCACCTACCGATATGGGCGTCAACATGGTAGGCTTCTGCATTAGCGACGACGAAGTATGCTGCGAGGCATCTAAAAACGAAATCATCCGACGCTACTACGACGCTACCAACAAACTGGCAAGTGGCGCATGCAACGAGGCTGAAGTCAGCAAAATTCAGATGCTCTTCAATCAAGCCAAAATCACTACCGACTATCGTCGCACCACCACGGCTGCCAAGGAATGTCTGAAGCAGACTGGTCACACCTCGTCGGCAATAGAGCTCGAAGATGGCACCATCATCACAGCCCACTCAAGCCTACTCCTTGGCTGTAGCGCAGCCTTGCTTCTCAACGTCACAAAGCATCTTGCAGGCATCGACCACGAGACAAAGCTCATACCACAATCCATGATTGAGCCTATCCAGCACACCAAGATCAACTACCTCGGAGGCCACAACCCTCGTCTGCATACCGACGAAGTGCTCGTAGCCCTCTCGGTACTATCCAAGGACGACGAAAACTGTCGCAAGGCTCTCGAGCAGCTTCCAAAATTGCGTGGCTGTCAGGTTCATTGTACCGTGATGCTTAGCGAAGTAGACCGCAAAATCTTCAAGAAGCTTGGCATAAACCTTACCTGCGAACCTGTATTGAAGAATAAGAGATAAAAAGTTTTTTTTTAGATTGCTACATCCCATACCCCAAAACATCCGTGAGCCCATACCAACCAAGAGGCCTCACGGATGTTTTTTTATATATCATTACTAAAGGGGCTTGCCTATATACTAGCGGGCTGAAAGCCCAGAAGTTCCTAGACCAGGGCAATGCCCTGGGTATGATGGCAATCAGTAAGGCGCCCTGTAAGGACAAAAGTCTAATTATTAAGGTGTTGCCCTTACAGGGCGAATGGAGATGTGGGGTATAGTTTACCCTGGGCACTACCATGGGCTATGTAATTATTGGGCTTTCAGCCCGTTTATAACCACATTATTAGTTTTACCGGACAGTAATAACTATAAATATATGAGTAATATAAACAATAATAGATAAAAAAGAGCATGTCAAACGCGACATGCTCTTTTTTTATGATTTAATCCGTAAGTTATAGTCAATACTCTCACCCCTCAAGTCTAATTACTCCCCTCTCTTTTGGAGAGGGGCTGGGGGTGAGGCTTTTTACAAACGCTCGTGAGCCTGACGTGCGATAACGTCGAGTTGCTGCTCGCGAGTAAGGTCGATGAACTTAACAGCGTAACCACTTACACGGATGGTGAAGTTAGCATACTCTGGCTTCTCTGGATGTTCCATAGCGTCCTTGAGCTTGTCTACGCCAAATACGTTGACATTCAAGTGGTGAGCACCCTGTGAGAAGTAGCCGTCCATAACGTTAACCAAAGTGTTAGCACGCTCCTCGTCGTCGTGGCCAAGAGCATCAGGGTTGATGGTCTGGGTGTTAGAGATACCGTCGAGAGCATACTCGTAAGGCAACTTAGCTACAGAGTTGAGCGAAGCCAACAAACCATTCTTCTCAGCACCGTAAGATGGGTTAGCACCAGGAGCAAGAGGAGTACCAGCCTTACGTCCGTCAGGCATGTTAGAAGTAAACTTACCATAAACCACGTTAGAGGTGATGGTGAGGATACTTGTTGTAGGCTCAGAGTTGCGGTATGTGTGGTGTTTCTTGATCATTGCCATGAAGGTCTTGAGCAACCAAACAGCAATCTCGTCGGCACGCTCATCGTCGTTACCATAGCGTGGGAACTCGCCCTCGGTCTCGAACTCGAGTGGGAAACCAGTCTCGTCGCGAATGATGTTGACCTTAGCATACTTGATAGCAGAGATAGAGTCGACAACGTGGCTGAAACCTGCAATACCAGTAGCGAAAGTACGACGAACGTCTGTATCGATGAGAGCCATCTCTGCAGCCTCGTAGAAGTACTTATCGTGCATGTAGTGTATGAGGTTCAATGTCTTGACATAAACAGCAGCAAGCCACTCCATCATATCCATGAAGCGAGGCATGAACTCTTCGTATGTCAAAACGTCGCCTTCTACTGGACGGTAAGCAGGACCGCACTGCTCGCGAGTCTTAGAGTCTACACCACCGCTGACAGCATAAGTGAGACACTTAGCGAGGTTGGCACGAGCACCGAAGAACTGCATCTCCTTACCAGTCTGAGTAGCTGAAACGCAGCAGCAGATGCTGTAGTCGTCGCCCCAGACAGGACGCATCACGTCGTCGTTCTCATACTGGATAGAGCTTGTCTTAACGCTAATCCAAGCAGCGAAACGCTTGAAGTTTTCAGGTAAACGCTTGCTATAGAGCACGGTGAGGTTTGGCTCTGGTGAAGGACCCATATTGACGAGAGTGTGGAGGAAACGGTAGTCGCTCTTTGTTACCATCGAACGTCCGTCCTGACCCATACCACCTACTTCGAGAGTAGCCCAAACTGGGTCGCCGGTGAAGAGCTCGTTGTAAGAAGGGATACGAGCAAACTTAACCATACGGAGCTTCATTACCAAGTGGTCGATGAGTTCCTGTGCCTGATCCTCGGTGATGACACCAGCCTTGAGGTCGCGGTCGATATAGATATCGAGGAATGTAGAAACGCGGCCTACCGACATAGCAGCACCATTCTGAGTCTTAACAGCTCCGAGGTAGCCGAAATAGAGCCACTGAACAGCCTCGCGTGCGTTAGCTGCAGGACGAGAGATGTCGAAGCCATAAGAAGCAGCCATCTGCTTAAGACCGTTCAAAGCCTTGATCTGCATTGCTACTTCCTCGCGAAGGCGGATTACATCGTCGATCATTTCGCGATCGCCCATCTCAGCGAGGTCACGCTTCTTGTCAGCGATAAGGTAGTCGATACCGTAGAGAGCTACACGGCGGTAGTCGCCAACGATACGTCCACGACCGTAAGTGTCAGGAAGACCAGTAAGAATATGATTGTGGCGAACGAGCTTCATCTCAGGAGTGTAAGCATCGAAAACGCCATCGTTGTGAGTCTTTACATAATGAGTAAAGATGTCATGAAGCTCCGCTGCAGGCTGGTAGCCATAAGTGGTGCAAGCCTGCTCAGCCATCTTGATACCACCATAAGGCATGAAAGCGCGCTTAAGTGGCTTGTCGGTCTGCAGACCTACGACAGCCTCAAGATCTTTGAGATTGTCATCGATATAAGCAGGTCCATAGGCATTGATGCCGGAAACAACGTTTGTTTCCATGTCGAGCACACCACCCTTAGCTCTTTCTTCTGCCTGCAATTTCTGCAGCACATCCCAGAGCTTGCGTGTAGCCTCTGTTGGTTCAGCGAGGAACTTTTCATCTCCATCGAACGGTGCATAGTTGTTCTGGATGAAATCTCTAACATTTACTTCGTCTTGCCAAAGGGACTTCTTGAATCCCTGCCATTCTGTTCTCATAAATGAATAAAAATTATTGTTTGAAATGAGTTATAATAGTATTAGAAAATACTCTTATCCTAAAAAAATGTGATGCAAAGATACAACATTTAATTCATATTTCAGAAGTATTTTCTGCATATTTGCTTTTCAACGCTATAATTACCTATTATAGAGGATGGCGGTAGAGGAAGATAGATATGAAAAACAGAGGTGATGAAAATGAAAAACTGAGGGAGATGGAAATAAAAAAAAAACGAGGATGTAGAAGTACACCCTCGTTTTATATTTTGCTATTAATAAATAGCTTATTTGCTGTTTTTCAAAGCTTCGATAGCAAGCGAAAGCTGATCGGGACAGCTTGTAGGCTTATTGCCACATGTGATTCCACGCAGTCTGGCAATAACCTCGTCGGCATCCATGCCTTCTACGAGACGCGAAACGCCACAGGTGTTGCCCATGCATCCACCAACAAACGAGACATCATGAATTTTGTTGTCATCGTCGATAGAAACATTGATGAACTTGCTACATGTGCCCTGAGTAGGATAACAGATATTCTTCATACTTCAGCTTGATTATTTTGCATTTAATGCTTTAATGTTCAGCCTGTTAAGCTTGATTATTCTACGTCGTCAGCAGGCTTCATGTTTGTATAAACAGTCTGCACATCGTCGAACTCCTCAAGACGCTCTACCATCTTGTCGATAGTTTCGCGCTCCTCAGCAGTTACATCCTTGAGGTCGTTAGGTATGTAGGTGAACTCAGCACCAGTAACCTCGAAGCCCTCAGACTCGAGATGCTTCTGGATGTCGCCGAAGCTCTTAGGATCACCATAGATAGTGATTTCGCCTGCTTCCTTATCCTCGTCGTATTCATCTTCTACTCCGTAGTCGATGAGGTCGAGAATCATCTCGTCCATATCAACGCCGTCCTTCTTCTTGAATGTGAACACGCTCTTGTGGTCGAAGAGGAACGAGAGGCTACCTGTGGTACCCATATTACCATTGAACTTATTGAAGACAGAACGAACGTCGCCTACAGTACGAGTGGTGTTGTCGGTAAGAGTGTCAACGAAGATAGCTACTCCGTGAGGACCATATCCCTCGTAAGTAACCTCCTTGTAATCGCTCTGATCCTTACCCATAGCGTTCTTGATAGCACGCTCGATGTTGTCCTTAGGCATGTTCTCGCGCTTAGCATTAGCGATGATAGCACGAAGAGTAGGATTGTTCTCTGGTTCTGGACCGCCAGCCTTTACAGCAATGGCAATCTGCTTGCCAATCTTTGTAAATGTACGAGCCATGTGGCCCCATCTCTTAAGCTTTGTAGCTTTACGGTATTCAAATGCTCTTCCCATAGTGTTATTGTGTTTTGTTTTTTTTGTTTTGTTCTTGGTTATTCACGGCAATAATGTCGTCAACGGTTTTATCGAAGTTCTGCAGCGAGCTTATTCTTGAGGTTGCTGATGAGCTTCTGCATGATGGCGTCAATCTGCTTGTCGTTGAGAGTCTTCTGCTCATCCTGGAGGATGAAGTTGACAGCGTAGCTCTTCTTACCCTCAGGTAAGTTCTTGCCCTGGTAAACGTCAAAGAGTTCAACCTTCTTTAGCAATTTCTTCTCTGACTGACGAGCTACGTCGACGATTTGAGCGAATGTCACATTATTGGCGATGAGCAATGCCAAGTCGCGGCTAACAGCTGGATATTTGCTAAGTTCTGTGAACTCAACCTTATTCTTGCGGATAGCCTTCATGGCATTGGTCCAATTGAAGTCGGCATAGTAAATCTCAGAAGCGATGTCGGCCTGCTTCTGCAACTTACGAGCCACGATACCCATCTCAACGATAGTCTTGCCACCACGAGTCATGATGTTCATGCCCTTAGCAAAGATGTCGTTGGTAGAATTCTCCATTACCACCATGCCCGATGTGATGCCGATGCGAGCAAGAACATTCTCTACGTAAGCCTTGAGCTCGTAGAATGAAGAATCCTCGTTAGGATGTGCCCATGAGCCCTCTACCCTCTTACCAGAAACCCAGAGTCCGAGGTGGCGCTCCTGACGGTAAGCATTGATAGGAGCATCAGCCGACCACTTGTCAGCATCGTAGTGATAGCAGTTGCCAAACTCGAAGAAACGAAGGTTGCAATTCTTGCGGTTAGCATTGCGCATGATACTCTCTAAGCCACCAAACAAGAGGCTCTGACGCATCACTCCAAGATCTGCGCTCAGAGGATTCATCACCTTAACGGTGGTGTCGGCGCTGTAGGTCTTGAGGTCGGTATAGTAAGCAGTCTTGGTGAGCGAGTTGTTCAATATTTCATTGAAGCCGCAACCTACGAGCTGTTCGCCGATAATGTTTTCGAGCTTATGAATCTTGTCCTGCTCGCTTGGAATAGTGAGCGACGACTTGAGCTGCAAAGGAATCTCTACATTATTATATCCATAGATGCGGAGGATGTCCTCAACAACGTCGCATGGACGCTGCACGTCTACACGATAAGCAGGAGCCACGAGGTTGAGACCATTTTCGTCTTCAGCTACGATCTTCATCTCGAGCGAAGAAACGATGTTCTTGATAGTATCGTTGCCGATGTGCTTGCCGATGAGAGTATCTACGTAAGCATAGTCGAGACGCACGTTGGCATCAGGAACCAAAGTAGGATATTCGTCCTTTATTTCCATCGAAATCTTACCGCCAGCCAACTCCTTGCAGAGGATAGCAGCCTGCTTCAAAGCATAGATAAGACCATTAGGGTCAATGCCACGCTCGAAACGGAAGCTGGCATCGGTGCTCAAGCCATGACGGCGTGCACTCTTGCGAATCCATGTAGGGTGGAAATAAGCACTCTCCAAAACCACGTTGCGTGTAGTTTCGTAGGTGCCACTACCCTTGCCGCCAAAGATACCAGCGATACACATAGGCTCCTCGGCATTGCAGATGCTAAGGTCGTGGAGTCCGAGCTCATGGTCTTCGCCATCGAGAGTTGTGAAGTGTGTGCCCTCAGGCTGAGTGCGCACAACAATTTTGTTGCCCTTTACCATGTCAGCATCGAAGCAATGCATAGGCTGACCATACGCCATCATCACATAGTTGGTGATGTCGACGATGTTGTTGATAGGACGAACGCCGATGATGTTGAGCTTATTCTGAAGCCACTCTGGGCTTTCCTTAACTTCGCAGTCGGTGATAGAGATGCATGCATAGCGCTTGCAAGCCTCTGTGTTCTGAATCTCTACATCGATGTTGAGGTCGTGGTTGTCGACAACAAACTTGTCGCAATCAGGACGATGCAACGATGTCTGATAGCCATTCTGCAAGAGCCAAGCATAGAGGTCGCGAGCCACACCGTAATGACTGAGAGCGTCAGCACGGTTGGCAGTAATATCAATCTCTATTACCCAGTCGCTTTCAAGATGATAGTATTCGGCAGCAGGCATTCCGACCTGAGCATCCTCTGGCAATACGATGATGCCATCGTGAGAGGTGCCAACACCAATTTCGTATTCGGCACAAATCATGCCAAGACTCTCTACGCCACGAAGCTTAGATTTTTTGATTACGAATTCCTTGTCACCATCATAGAGCACGCAGCCAAGGTCGGCAACGATAACTTTCTGACCAGCAGCAACATTAGGAGCGCCACAAACAATCTGCTGTGGTTCGCCCTTGCCGAGGTCAACTGTGGTAACATGTAGATGATCACTATTAGGATGTGCTTCGCATGTAAGTACTTTACCTACATACAGACCTTTCAAACCACCTTTGATGGTTTGTACTTCTTCGAGAGCGTCAACTTCCAATCCGCATGATGTCAGCGCGTCCGCTGTTTGCTGTGGAGTAAGGTCGAAGTCGACATACTCTTTAAGCCATTTATAAGATATATTCATTATAATGATTTGTATATGTTCTCAAAAACTTTGCAAAAGTACTAAATTCAGCGAACTTATACAAATTTTTAATCATTAATTTATAAAAGGCTCAAAGCGAAGGCTTGGGAAGAGGGATATAGATGGTGGCAAGGAGGGAGCGAAAAGAAAAATAAAAGGAAGCGAAAAGAAAGCGACGGCGTAGAAACGCCATCGAACAAGGACGGACTAACCATAGAAGAAAGAGGCTGAAGGAGAGATGGAAGCTGAAGGCGGGATAGAAGCTGAAGACGAGATGGAGGCTACCCCTGCAGCCAAGCTCAATAAAAAGGAGAGCTTGGCATTAAAATGAGAGCTTGGCGAGGCGGCCACGAAGAGCTTCGGCTTCCGACTTACGGATGGAGAGCGTGATAGAGCAAGTGTTGTCGAAGGTTTGGGAGATGATGCGTGGCTGCATATCTTTCACCACCTTCATCACATCGTTCATCATGGGGTAAGTGAAAGTGTAGGTGATTTTCTCCTCCACTAGCCTTGTTTCTATCTCGCAATGCTCTATGGCGTCGGCAGCAGCTGTGCGATAAGCCACGATAAGTCCGCCCGTACCGAGGTTTACTCCGCCATAATACCTGATTACTACGATAAGAATATCAGTAAGCTCATTAGAGTTTATCTGACCAAGGATAGGTTTGCCTGCTGTTGCCGAAGGTTCGCCATCGTCGTTGGCACGAAATTCGAGACGCTCTGCACCAAGCATATAGGCATAACACACATGACGGGCATCGTAATATTTCTTGCGATACCCGTCAACGATTTTCTTTGCTTCATCCACACTTTCAATATGGTGAGCAAAGGCGAGGAACTTACTCCTTTTCTCGGAGTAAAATCCCTCACCTATGATTTCATTTGCTATTGTTTTATATTCGTCAAGCATTCATTATGATAATTTGTGGATAACGATACCCGATCTAAGCTTTGGTTCAAACCATGTAGCCTTAGGAGGCATAATCTTTCCGCTGTCGGCAATATCCATAATCTGCTGCATAGTAACAGGATAAAGAGCGAGAGCCATACGCATTTCGCCACTATCCACACGACGCTTCAGTTCTTCCAAGCCACGGAGTCCACCTACGAAGTCGATACGATTGCTACCTCTGAGGTCGCGGATGCCGAGCAAGTCGCCGAGGATGAGTCGACTCGAGATGTCGACATCAAGTACTCCGATTGGGTCGGTATCGTCGTATGTTCCTTCCTTAGCTGTGAGCGAGAACCAATGACCATCAAGATACATTGAGAACTCATGCAAGCGCTGAGGTTTGTAGATTTCTTCGCCCTTGTCTTCAACGATGAAGTTGCGTGTGAGTTTTTGCAAGAACTCTTTGCTATCCATGCGGTTAAGGTCTTTAACCACGCGGTTGTAGTCGAGGATGGTGAGCTGTGAAGCCTGGAAGCAAACAGCCATGAAATAATTGTATTCCTCGTCGCCACGATGCTTAGGATTATTCTTAGCCTTCTCTGCACCCACCAAAGCAGCAGCAGCCGAACGATGGTGACCATCAGCGATATACAGACTTGGCATCTTAGCAAACTCTTCGGTAATGGTCTTGATGTCATTATCGTCGGAGATTACCCAAAACTTATGTCCGAAGCCATCGATAGGAGCTATGAAATCATACTCAGGTTCGGTGGCAGCATAGCGCTTGATGAGGTCGTCCAGCACCTTATTGTCGGGATAAGCAAAGAACACAGGTTCGATGTTGGCATTATTGATGCGAACATGCTTCATTCTGTCTTCCTCTTTATCTCTACGTGTAAGCTCATGCTTCTTAATCACGCCATTCATATAGTCGTCGACAAAAGCACCTACCACCAGTCCATACTGCGTTTTACCATTCATGGTCTGTGCGTAGATATAATATTGCTCCTTGTCATCTTGCACGAGCCATCCCTTATCTTGGAACTTCTGGAAGTTCTCGGCAGCCTTCTCATACACACGAGGGTCGTACTCGCTGGTGCCTACAGGGAAATCAATCTCAGGCTTGATGATGTGATACAAGCTCATCTCGTTGTCGCCAGCTTCAGCTCTTGCCTCTTCAGAGTCAAGAACGTCGTATGGACGCGACTCGACCTTTTCCACAAGGTCTTTAGGTGGGCGTATGCCCTTAAAAGGTTTAATGGTTGCCATAGGTTTTATTTATTGAGAATTACTTATTCACCTGGAACTTAGTGCATCCGTCGGTGAAGAAAGCATTAATCTGCTTAGCAGCAGCGATACCCGCATTGGTGTTAGCCTCTGCAGTCTGTGCACCCATCTTCTTAGGTGTGCTGAAATAGCGACCCTCGAGCTGTGCGAACTCAGCATCAGCATCAGGCTTGATGTCGGTGATGTACTTGATATCTGTGCGCTCAGCCATAAGTTTCAAGAGTTCAGGCTCATTGATAACTTCCTTGCGAGCGGTGTTGATCAAGATTGCGCCCTTCTTCATCTTGCCAACCAAAGCAGCGTTGATGCTCTGCTTAGTTTCGGCTGTAGCCGGAATATGGAGCGAAACAACATCGCAAGTCTCGAACAAAGCATCCTGGCAGTCAACAGCTTTTACGCCAGCAGCCTCAATAACCTCCTTAGGGCAGAATGCGTCGTAAGCATAAACTTCCATACCGAAGCCTGCAGCGATGCGAGCCACGTTGCGACCTACATTACCGAAAGCCAAGATACCGAGCTTCTTGCCCTTGAGCTCTGTGCCCGCCTTGCCATTATAGAAATTGCGCACAGCGAAAACCAACAATCCGAATACCAATTCGGCAACGGCGTTAGAATTCTGTCCAGGAGTGTTCTCTGCCACCACCTTATGGGCTGTAGCTGCCTCGAGGTCGATATTATCGTAGCCAGCACCTGCGCGAACTACTATTTTGAGCTGCTTTGCTGCGTCGAGCACCTCTGCGTCGACTTTATCAGAACGGATAATCATAGCATCAGCATCCTTAACAGCATCGAGGAGCTGAGCTTTTTCTGTATATTTTTCAAGCAACACGAGTTCGTTGCCTGCACTTTCTACTACTTCTTTAATACCCTGTACAGCAGCTGCTGCAAAAGGTTTTTCGGTTGCTACGAGTACTTTCATTATCGTTTTCGTTATAAGGTTAAATTATTTAGGGAGTTATATTTTGGAACCTTCCAGCCCCGCCCTATAACTCCCCATGAGCAAAATGTACTTTCAATTAATGATTAGCTTCGAAATCCTTCATTGCCTGAACGAGAGCGTTGACACCCTCCATAGTCATAGCGTTGTAGCAGCTAGCACGGAATCCACCTACTGAGCGGTGACCCTTGATACCAACCATACCGCGCTCTGTAGCGAAGTCGAAGAATGGTTTTTCGAGCTCCTTGTATTCATCGTTCATCACGAAGCAGATATTCATCAATGAGCGAGAATCCTCTTCCACAGTGCCACGGAAGAGCTTGTTGCGGTCGATTTCTGCATAAAGAACTTCAGCACGCTCCTGAGCACGCTTGTCGGCAGCAGTCAAACCACCATTCTTCTTCAACCAACGAAGATTCTCCAGCATAGCGTAGATAGGAACTACAGGAGGAGTATTGAACATAGAACCCTTCTCAACGTGGGTACGATAGTCGATCATTGTAGGCAACTCGCGTGGAGCCTTGCCAAGTTCATCATCCTTAACGATGATAACGGTAACACCAGCCATAGAGATATTCTTCTGAGCACCAGCAAAGATTGCTTTGTACTTAGAAACGTCAACAGGACGGCTCATGATATCAGAAGACATGTCGGCAATCATTGGCACCTTTACGTCCAACTCCTTGCGAATCTCTGTACCATAGATAGTGTTGTTGGTGCAGACATGTAAATAGTCAGCATCAGCAGGCACCTTATCCTCAAATCCTTTAGGATAGAAGCTATAGTTAGCATCAGCCGAGGAAGCAACCTCTACCACCTCACCGAAAAGCTTTGCCTCTTTCAGAGCCTTCTTAGCCCATGTACCAGAGTTTATAAAGGCAGCCTTCTTAATCAAGAAGTTGGCTGGAATCTGCATAAACTGAAGCGAAGCACCTCCACCAAGGAAGATTACTGAATATCCCTCAGGGATATCAAGAAGTTCTTTGAATAGGGCTACACACTCGTCTACGACGGGCTGAAAATCTTTAGCACGGTGGCTGATCTCCATCAGTGAGAGTCCTGAACCATTGAAATCTAAAATTTGCTTTGCAGTATTCTCGATAACCTCACGTGGGAGAATCGAAGGTCCTGCGTTAAAGTTGTACTTCTTCATCTGACTGAATTTTTAATAATTGGTTGTATTACGACTGCGAAGTTATGTCTTTTATTTGAATATTCCAAATATTTCCATGAAAATCTACAAAAATTCGCAATATTAAGTGTACACTCTACATATTTATAGCAAATTTACACCATTTTTATACTATTTGCCATTCATTCAGTCATGTTGACTAACACTTTGTATAGAGTGTTCGAGCACAGCGTTTACTTTTTTACCTCTTCCCATATTGTTCGTATACCTTTTATCTTTTCGCCCTTTGTTTTTTGTAATACTTTCATCATTTTTAGGCGATTTACGGCTACATAACAGTAATAGTCTTTTACATCAATTCTTCCGATGTCGTCCTTGTCCAGTTCGGCTTTTTTGCACAAGAAGCCCACGATGTCGCCCTTGCTAATCTTATCTTTCTTGCCTTTGCCAAGATAGAGCGTAGCCATGCGAGGCTTCGAAGGCTTTGCGTCGGGGGCTACTTCGGGCACATAATCTTCGATTTCGCCCTCCACATATTCAGGAATATATTCGCCCTGCGAGAGGATGAAGAAGGCCCTACCCTCTTTGTCCCATCTTGCCGTACGACCAATGCGGTGGGTGTAGTTTTCTTGGGTTTCAGGAATATGATAGTGAACGATGTTGGCGATGTTAGGAATATCGAGTCCACGACTGCCAAGGTCGGTACTCACGAGAACGCAGGCTGAGCCATTAGAAAATCTGTATAATGCAGCTTCACGCTCCTTTTGGTCAAGTCCGCCATGGAAAGCCGAAACCGAGAAACCATTTTCTGTAAGGAAAGCTGCCGTACGCTCCACACTGTCGCGATAGTTTAGGAACACGATAGTGCTCTCATCCTTGAAACTAAGGAGCAGTTGGCGCAAGGTGCCGAGTTTATCTTTCTCCTTGCTTTCCACCTTATATATATTAATACGCTCACAAGGCTCTTCCACCAGATAGTCGAGAGTTTCTTTTGTCTTAGCATTTACGAAGTGTGGAATTTCCTCGGCATTGGTAGCTGAGAGCAGAATGCGTTTCTTCAGATTAGGGAATTTCGCCATGAGCTGTTCCATCTCATTTCGGAATCCCATCTCAAGACATTTGTCAAACTCGTCGATAACGAGAATCTTCACCTTGCTTGTGTCGAGGTTACCTTTATCGAAATGGTCGTTCAAGCGACCAGGAGTTCCAAACACCACCTGTGGACACACTTGTCGGAGCTGTCTATGCTCATCCATCGTTGGGCGACCGCCATAGCATGCCATAGAGCGGAGTCCTGACCCCATGTTTGTCATCACTGTCTGAGACTGCAATGCCAATTCGCGTCCAGGCACCACTACCACCACCTGCAGGTCGTCGCTTGTGCCATCCACGAGTTCTGCCACAGGCAACAGATAAGCCAACGTCTTACCAGTACCAGTTGGCGACAACACCACCACATCGTTGTTGTGTCTCACTATGGTTTCGTAGGCATCCTGCTGCATAGCGTTCAGCGCCTCTATTCCGAGTTTATCTAATATCTTGTTTATTTCCATTATCTTATAGTTCTTTGATTTCGTATTATTTTCCGCCTACATTCTTTATAACCCTATCTATTTCTTCAAACTCCTCGCCCATATTTAGGTTCAGATAGATAGTATAAAGTGGCAATCCCCATTTATCTTTCAACGCAGGCAGCGCCTTGCGAGCCTTTTCAAGATAAGGCAACGCCTGCTTATAAAGTCGCTGTTGCTCCTTTTTTTGTTTGTTGCGGTTGGCAGGTTTGCCCTGCACACTTATCTCCACAGCCTCATTGAAGCAAGCCAAGCCAGCATTCAGCATCACCTCGGCTGCACTATCCCCACGAGCGATGATAGAATCGCAGAGTGCCAGACATTCATCATAGCGCGAGAGATTGAGCAAGATTGTAGATTTTGCAGCACTCAACAAGCTATCAGCAGGATTTGCCTTTAGCGCTGCGTTGTTAATATCAAGCGCCTTATCCCATCTACCTTTGCCCGAATAGTAAGCCACAAGCTGAGTATAGAAATAAGAATTCTGATTAAAGCGTTCAAAACCCTCGTGAAGCGATTTCAGATAGCGAGTGGTGTCGCCCTCAAGCAAATATGTGGCAGAAAGATACTGCAACATTGGCTCCCAATATTTCTCTTTCTTCAGCGCCAAATAGGTGTGATGAAGAGTCTTCACAGGGTCTTTCATTTTATATCCGCAATACACAGCCCAGAAAGCAGCCTTAGGCATCAGCGTGTCTTTCTCCATATATTTGCGATCCGTAAATAGCGGAGCATTTCCACAATTTATATAGGTATCCAAGCAGTTGTAAGCCTCGTCATATTTACCCTTGCCTATAAAATAGAATGCGCCATTATATAGATTTGGGCGAAGAGTGTTGAGCATTTCTGCATGTTTTTTACGATATTCCGGTCTCACCCTACCCTTTTTATCAGGCATAGCATCGATAGAGTCGAACCGCTCCATATCCACAAACAGTCTGCGCGCAATATTAAAGAGAGCTGCCGTATCGTACTGTTGCTTCAAGTATAGTTTTTCGTTGCCCTGATCATATTGTTTTTTAATAGCATCAAACATAGTGAGCCAAATCTTTGTCTCACGAATGTTATCTGAATCTTCGAGCAGTTTTCTCATCGACTGCTCAGCCTGCGCCAGATTATTGCCTGCTTTAATATTCGCTTTAGCTTGTGCCAATTCCTTTTTCTGCGCCATACACAGCGAAGTCACAGCAAGAAACAACAAAAGTAGAACTTTTCTCATCGTATTTTTACCTTATTTTGTTCTTTTCGCTATCCGAACAACACCATTTAACAAAAAGAAACCACCATATATTTATCGACATGCAAATATACTCATTTTTCCCGTAACAGCCAAGCATTTAACCACTTTTTAACGGGAATAAACAACCATTTTCCCACAACATCCAAACAAGCCCATACAAACGTCCATAAATGCATAAAAATCCGCCTCGCGCCACCCGACTATCCGCATCGCCCCACGAGAATAGTCGCACAACCTCTTACGAATAGTCGCATAGCACCATTCGACTATTCGCACAAGCCGCAGCGACTAACCAAAGAAAAGCGTCAACAAAAAGCAAGAACGCCAGCCAACAAACCTCAGAAGTTAAAGTCAACTAAAACAGTACGGAATTTGAATGTTAAATTAAAGAGGTAAAATAGAGTCAACCTTATTCAGGAAAAGACAAAACCCCTGAAGTAACGTTGTCAAGATTGTCATTTGTCATTTTGTCATTTTCAAGAAAAAAAACGGTTGTCAGACCTCTATATAATTATATATTTAATATATAATTATATAGACGTAATTTCACACTTTCAAAAATCAAAATGACAAAATGACCAAATGACAAAATGACAACATCTGCTTCTCTTCCACTTTTTACAGAAAATAATTTCCTCTTCACTTGGCTACCTCGGAAAAAAGCAGTAACTTTGCAAACGTGATTGAATTAGAAAAACATATAGAGATACTTTTGCTAAGCAACGACTGCGTCATAGTGCCTGATTTTGGGGGATTTATGGCGCATCATGCCGACGCACGCTTCGACGAGAGAGACAACATGTTTATCCCGCCGCTACGCACTATTGGATTCAATCATAAGCTAAAAATGAACGATTCGCTCCTCGCCCAGTCGTATGTAGAAGCCTACGACATTAGCTATCCTGAAGCTTTGAAGCGCATTGCCGACGAGGTAAGAGAAATAAAAGAGCGCATAGATACCGATGGCACATTCGAGTTGCATAATATCGGCACATTAAACCTCAACGACGACGGACACTACGAGTTTGAACCTTGCGAAGCAGGTATTCTTACTCCTGATCTCTACGGTTTGGGAAGCTTCGAATTTAAGCCATTAGCATTGCTCGCTACAGAAAACACTAAGAGCGAAACAAAGGCTAACATCGTAGACATCAATGCGCCTATCGAAGAGAAAATAGAAGAAGAGGAGCGCACGATAAGCATCCGCGTGAGCCTATTGCGCAACATCGCAGCTTGTTGTATCGCTGTAATCGTATTTCTTCTTTTCCCTGCTCCACTCAGCAACACCACAACTACTGCTGGGAGAGCCATTGACACCAACCTTTTGGACAAGGTAATGCCGAAAGATATCACTACAGGCACAGCTTCGCTGAAAGAAATCGACCTTAAGAAGGTTGACAACGCAGAAACTTATACAGCTGTAGCTGAAACCGAGGCAAAGGCAGAAATCAACGCAAAGACAGAAGCAAAAACAGAAAATATAGCCCCAAGCAAGGCACTCACCAATAACGAACTGAAACACAAAACTGAGGTTGTTAAAACCGCAAAGGCAGCACCTGCAGAAACAAGCGGCTACGTGATAGTAATAGCCTCGAAGGTTGCTAAAAAGAATGCAGAAATATTCGTTAGCACACTTCACAAGCAAGGGCTGAACGAAGCTCGCGTAGCTACAAGAAACAACGTCACACGCGTTGTTTATGGTAACTACACTACTCAGCAGGACGCCTACAACGCACTCAACAAACTCAACAACAAGGAACCTTTCGTAGAGGGTTGGGTGATGAAGATTAACTAAAACTAAAAGGCTGTAAGCCAACATTTTCACACAACGAGGTTAACACAGAACATGAAAAGAGTTAGATGCCCTAAATGCGACAACTTCATTACTTTCGATGAAACAAAATACGAAGCAGGACAGTCATTGGTATTCCAATGTCCGGAATGCGGAAAGGAGTTTGGTATCAGAATAGGTGTATCGAAACTCAGAAACACTCAAAAGGAAGATAATCCCGACGAGCAAGCCAACGAAAATGGCTGTGGATCTATCGTCGTAATAGAGAATGTATTCCACTACAAGCAGGTTATTCCATTGCAGATGGGCGACAACGTGATAGGCCGATACATGAAGGGTTCTGGCGTGAATTGCGCCATAGAAACCAACGACCCAAGTATCGACATGAACCATTGCGTAATCAATGTTAGCCGCGACAAGAAGGGCAACTTGAAATACATTCTCCGCGATGGTCCAAGCTATACTGGCACATTCGTAGACAATGAAATACTTGGCGACCGCGAACGCCGAGTAATAGAAGACGGCACCCTATTCACCATTGGCGCCACCAGCATCATTCTCAGAGCTACAGAGGAGGAAAAATAAGATATAGGCGACAATTAGGCGATATATAGCGCACAGATATAGGCGATATTTAAGCGAAGAAATAGGCGATCTTTAAACGAAGGAATAGGCGAAGTCGTAAAAACGACTTCGAACAAGGATAAGGGAGGAAAAAGCCTCCCTTTTACTTTTTATCTATTTATATATCACCTATTTTCTTTTTATATATTATTCTTTTTACTCTTTTACTTTTTTACCTTTTTACCTCTTTAGCTTTTACACTCTGCTATTATAAAAACGGATTAAGATTACAAAACGACAACAATTTAGAGCATAATAGCAGATTATTAATAATTTTCATATAATCTATATTCCACTTTCAATATTATTTTGTATCTTTGCAACGACATTAACAATGCAAATGCAAGATATGAAACCAACAGCAATACTACTTCTGCATTGCCCTGACGAACAAGGCATCATCTCGGAAGTTACAAAGTTTATCACAGACAACCAGGGTAACATCGTATACCTTGACCAATATGTAGATAGAGAAGACGGTATGTTCTTTATGCGTATAGAATGGGAGTTGAAGAACTTCACCATTCCACGCGAAAAAATCTACGAATATATAGACACCCTATATTCGCAGAGATACAAAATGACGTTCAACCTTTACTTTAACGACGAACGACCACGCATGGCTATCTTCGTGAGCAAGATGAGCCATTGTCTATACGACTTGCTGGCACGCTATAAGGCAGGAGAATGGAACGTAGACATACCTTGCATCGTGAGCAACCACGAAGACTTGAGATATGTGGCAGAGCAGTTCAACATACCTTACTACGTGTGGTCAATAAAGAAAGACCACTCTAACAAAGAAGAAGTTGAAAAGGCAGAAATGGAGTTGCTGAAGAAAGAGAAGGTGACATTCATCGTGTTGGCACGCTACATGCAGATCATCACCGACGGCATGATAAGCGCTTACCCACATAAGATTATCAACATCCACCATTCATTCCTACCAGCCTTCATTGGTGCAAAACCTTATCATCAGGCATGGGAAAGAGGCGTGAAGATTATCGGCGCCACAAGCCATTATGTAACAGCCGACTTGGATGCAGGTCCTATTATCGAGCAAGATGTCACCCGCATCACCCACAAGGACACTCCTGAGAGCCTCGTGCTCAAAGGCAAAGACTTGGAGAAGATTGTATTGTCAAGAGCCGTGACTAAGCACATAGAGCGCAAGATTCTGACATACAACAACAAGACGATAATATTCAGTTAGGGAACCTCCCCTACACACAAAGCATAACAACATATAACACAACATCAGAACTGTGAAAGTAGCAATAGTAAAATACAATGCTGGCAACATTTACTCCGTAGTCAACGCCATGCGACGACTCGGAGTAGAGCCCATCATCACCGACGATGCTGAGGTGTTGGCTTCTGCCGACAGGGTGCTGTTTCCCGGACAGGGCGAGGCAAGTTCTACGATGGCTTATATCAAGGAGCATCAGCTCGACCGCATCATCCTCGATTTGAAGCAGCCTGTATTGGGCATCTGCGTCGGTCAGCAGCTATTGTGTAAGCATAGCGAAGAGGGCAACACCGACTGCATGGGATTATTCCCGATGGAGGTGAAACGATTTCAGCCTACGTGCCACGAAGACAAGGTGCCAGCTATAGGATGGAACAGAATAGAGCTAGGCGATGAGCCTTGCAAACTATTCAAGGGATTGGGAGAAAGTCCATATGTTTACTTCATACATAGCTATTATGTACCTGTAAGTCAATGGACTATCGCTACAGCCAACTACACATTACCATTCTCTGCAGCGCTGCACAAGGACAACTTCTATGCCACGCAGTTTCACCCAGAGAAGAGCGGAAAGGTGGGAGAACAGATTCTGAAAAACTTCATGGAGATTGACTTATGATAGAACTAATACCAGCCATCGACATCATCGACGGCAAATGCGTGAGACTCACCAAGGGCGACTACAATCAGAAGACCGTCTACAACGATTCGCCTGCCGACGTGGCACGACAATTTGAAGACATGGGATTCAAACGCCTACATGTGGTTGACCTCGATGGAGCAAAGTCGAAACATATAGTCAACGACCATGTGCTGAAGGCTATTACAGATGCAACAAACTTGAAGGTAGACTTTGGAGGCGGACTAAAAACCGACGACGACCTGAAGAAGGCTTTCGAGGCTGGAGCAAGCATGGTGACAATAGGCAGCATTGCAGTGACAAAGCCAGAGCTATTCTTGAATTGGCTCGAAGAATATGGCGCCGACAAGCTGATATTGGGAGCCGACGTTAGAAACGGCAAGATTTCGATAAATGGATGGAAAGAAGACTCTGCAGAAGAGTTGCTGCCATTCTTGAAACAATATGTAGACCACGGAGTAAAGAACGTGCTCTGTACGGAGATATCGAAAGACGGCACCCTGCAAGGACCAGCCATCGAACTATATCGCCAAATCATGGACGCTTACCCCACCCTACACCTCATAGCAAGTGGCGGCGTGGGCTGCACCAACGACATTCACAACCTTAACGACAGCGGCATTCCAGCCGTGGTATTCGGCAAGGCATTCTATGAAGGAAAAATAAATATCGAAGAGCTATGGCAACTTTAGCAAAACGCATCATACCATGCCTCGACGTGAAGAATGGCGAAACCGTTAAGGGCACCAACTTTGTGAATCTGCGTAGCGCTGGCGACCCTGTGGCTTTGGGCAAAGCTTATAGCGATATGGGAGCCGACGAGCTGGTGTTTCTCGACATCACGGCAAGCTTCGAGGAGCGCAAAACCTTTACCGACATGGTGACAAAGGTGGCGCAAGAGATAAACATTCCGTTCACCGTGGGTGGCGGAATAAATAAACTGGAAGACGTGGAACGTCTGCTCAACGCAGGAGCCGACAAGGTGAGCATCAACTCAGCAGCCATCCGTACTCCTAACCTCATCGATGAGATAGCTGGCAAATTTGGCTCGCAAGTGTGTGTGTGTGCTATCGATGCACGCCACGACGAAGACGGTTGGCATTGCTACATGAAGGGTGGCAGAGAACGAGTAGAACTCGGACTCTTCGACTGGGCACACCAGGTGCAAGAGCGTGGCGCTGGCGAGATATTATTCACCAGCATGGATCACGACGGAGTGAAGCAAGGATTTGCCAACGAAGCTTTGGCTGAACTTGCCGACAACCTGTCGATACCCGTGATAGCAAGTGGCGGTGCAGGCACCATGGAGCATTTCAAAGATGCTTTCGTAAAGGGCAAAGCTGATGCTGCATTGGCAGCAAGCGTGTTCCACTTCGGTGAAATAGCAATACCTGAGCTAAAAGATTATCTCTGGCAACAGGGAATAAACGTGAGGAGATAAGCTTTCACACGCGTACATATATATAATAAGGTGACAGACAAAACACAACGCAAAAATGGAAATAGACTTTGAAAAGACAGGCGGACTCGTTCCTGCCATCATACAGGATGCAAATACAAAGAATGTATTGATGCTTGGATACATGAACCAAGAGGCTTTCGACAAGACCATGGCTACAGGCAAGGTTACCTTCTGGAGCCGCTCGCGCAACTGCCTCTGGACAAAGGGCGAAACATCAGGCAACTTTCTCGACCTGGTGAGCATCAAGAACGACTGCGACAACGATACGCTACTCGTCAAGGCTGTGCCTCATGGTCCAACATGCCACACAGGCACCGACACCTGCTGGGGCGAAGACAACGAGAGCAATCCATTGGCTTTTCTCTCAGAACTGCAGGACTTCATAGAGCATCGCCACAAAGAGATGCCTGAGGGCAGCTACACCACAAGTCTTTTCCAAAAAGGCGTTAACCGCATAGCACAGAAAGTGGGCGAAGAAGCTCTCGAGACTGTCATAGAAGCCACCAACGGCACTAACGACAAACTCATCTACGAGGCTTCCGACATGTTCTACCACCTCATAGTGCTGCTCACCGAAAAGGGCCTACGCATAGAGGATGTGGCTGCAGAACTGCAAAAACGCCACGACCCTAACTGGGATAAAGCCCGAAGGGTGAAAAAGAGTAAAGAGTAAATTGCTAATAAAAGATATGCTAATAGAATATAAAAACGTAAACATCTACCAGCAAGGCAAATTAGTGCTTGAGGGTGTAGACTTCCATGTAGACGAAGGAGAATTCATCTACATCATTGGTAAGGTGGGCTCTGGAAAGAGTTCACTACTGAAAACAACATACTGCGAGCTCGACCTCATGAAAGACGAGGCTGAGAAGGCAGAAGTGTTAGGACGCAATGTGGTGAGCCTGAAACGCAAGGAAATACCTGCACTAAGACGCGAATTGGGAATAATATTCCAAGACTTCCAGTTGTTGCACGACCGCACGGTTTACGACAACCTGGAATTCGTGCTAAAAGCCACAGGATGGAAAAACAAGAAAGATATTAAAAAGCGTATCGACGAGGTGCTGGCTGATGTCGGCATGCAAGAGAAGATACACTCTATGCCTCACGAACTTTCGGGTGGCGAACAGCAGCGTATTTCTATAGCTCGCGCATTGCTCAACGAGCCAAAGGTGATAATTGCCGACGAGCCAACGGGAAACCTCGACCCTGAAACAGCAACATCAATCCTGAATGTGCTGAAGAGCATCACTCAGACCGGCACAGCCGTGGTGATGACCACTCACAACTTGCCTATAATCGACCAGTTCCCAGGCATCGTTTACCAATGCAAGGATGGTCACATGGCAGACATCACTAAGGATTTCACTAAGATCTCTATAAGTGAAGAGTGAAGAGTGAAGAGTGAAGAGTGAAGAGTGAAGAATCAAATGGATTTGAAGGATAATTAAGAAAAAAAGAAAAAAATAAACGATATGAACATGCAAGTAATGAAGTTTGGAGGTACCTCGGTAGGTTCTCCTGAAAGAATGAAGAATGTTGCCAAGCTCATCACAGAGTCTGGTGAACCAACTTTCGTAGTGCTCTCGGCAATGAGCGGCACAACAAACTCATTGGTGGAAATTAGCGACTATCTGTATAAGAAGAATCCAGAAGGCGCAAACGAGGTTATCAACAACCTTGAGAAGAAATACTTGCAACACGTTGAAGACCTCTACTCCACCGAAGAATATAAGCAGAAGACACGCGACCTGTTGCAGCAGGAGTTCAACTATCTGCGCTCATTCACCAAAGACTTGTTTACAAGCTTCGAAGAGAAGAGCATCGTGGCTCAGGGCGAAATCATCAGCACCAACATGGTGGTAAACTATCTTCAGGAGTGTGGCGTTAAGGCTGTGTTGCTCAATGCACTCGACTTTATGCGCACCGACAAGAATGCTGAGCCTGACACCGCTTATATCAAGGAGAAGTTACAGTCTATCATGAAGGACAATGAGGGCTATCAGATTTACATCACCCAGGGCTTCATCTGCCGCAACGCTTATGGCGAGGTAGACAACTTGCAGCGTGGTGGTTCTGACTATACAGCATCGCTCATCGGTGCTGCTCTGCCAGCTTCAGAGATTCAGATTTGGACCGACATCGACGGAATGCACAACAACGACCCTCGTATCGTTGATAAAACAGAGGCAGTGAGACAGCTCAACTTCGAAGAGGCTGCCGAGCTCGCATACTTCGGAGCTAAGATTTTGCACCCTACATGTGTGCAGCCAGCTAAATATGCAGGCATTCCTGTACGCTTGAAGAACACCATGGACCCTAAGGCCGAGGGCACTATCATCGACAACGTGATAGTACGTGGCAAAATCAAGGCTGTGGCAGCTAAGGACAACATTACAGCTATCAAGATTAAGTCGTCGCGCATGCTCTTGGCAACAGGATTCTTGCGCAAGGTATTCGAGATTTTCGAGAGCTATCAGACTCCTATCGACATGATTGCAACATCAGAAGTTGGTGTGAGCATGAGTATCGACAAAGACGACCACCTGAACGAAATCGTTGACGAACTGAAGAAATATGGTACTGTGACCGTAGACACCAACATGTGTATCGTCTGCGTAGTTGGCGACCTCGACTGGAGCAACCTCGGTTTCGAGACCATCGCTACCGACGCTATGAAGAACATCCCTGTGCGCATGATTAGCTATGGCGGTAGCAACTACAACATCTCGTTCCTTATCAAGGAGAGCGACAAGAAGCAAGCGTTGCAGAACTTGAGCAACGTATTGTTTAATAAGTAAAGCATAAAACACATCATCTCTTTCAGCCCATCTCTCTCCAACACAGAGGGATGGGCTATACAACAACACACACAGAACAAGACAATTCAGATGAAAGGTACATTTCCAATAGATAAATTCCAAGGCATACAGACGCCATTCTACTATTACGACACCGACTTGCTGCGCCAAACCCTGAAGGCTATCAACAACGAAGTGGACAAGCATCCAGGATACCATGTGCACTATGCGGTGAAGGCTAATGCCAATCCAAAGGTGCTCAATATAATCTGCCAAGCTGGTCTTGGTGCCGACTGCGTGAGCGGTGGCGAGATTGAGGCTGCCATCAACGCAGGTTTTGCACCATCTAAGATAGTATATGCCGGAGTGGGCAAAAGCGACTGGGAGATAAACCTCGGACTCGACAAAGATATTTTCTGCTTCAATGTAGAGAGCATCGCCGAGCTGGAGGTTATCAACGAGCTTGCAGCAGCACGAGGCAAGGTGGCTAGAGTGGCTTTCCGTATCAACCCTAACGTGGGCGCACATACTCACGCCAATATCACAACCGGACTTGCAGAAAACAAATTCGGCATTGCCATGCAAGACATGGAGGCTGCGATAGAAGAAGCGGCACAGATGCAGAACGTGAAGTTTGTGGGATTGCACTTCCATATTGGTAGTCAGATACTTGACATGGGCGACTTCGAGGCTTTGTGCAACCGTATCAACGAATTGCAAGACAAGCTTGAGCGCAATCATATCATCGTTGAGAATATCAATGTGGGCGGTGGACTCGGTGTTAGCTACGACCACCCTAACCGTGAGCCAATACCAAACTTCAAGGCTTATTTCGATACATACGCCAAGAAGCTGAAATTGCGCGAAGGTCAGTCTCTGCACTTTGAATTGGGACGTGCCGTTGTGGCTCAGATGGGCTCGCTCATCACCCGCACACTATACGTGAAGCAAGGCACAGCAAAGAAGTTTGCCATTGTGGATGCCGGTATGACCGACCTCATCCGTCCTGCCCTTTATCAGGCGTACCACAAGATAGAGAACATTTCGAGCGACGAGCCTATGGAGACCTACGACGTGGTGGGTCCAATATGCGAATCGAGCGATGTCTTTGCTAAAGCTATCGACATCAACAAAACCAAGCGTGGCGACCTAATAGCACTACGCTCGGCTGGAGCCTATGGCGAAATTATGGCTAGTCAGTACAACTGCCGTAAGTTGCCTAAAGGCTATATCTCAGAAGATTTATGATATTTAATACAACATCATTAATAATTTGCGGCATTCTGCTGCTATTGGCTATTATAGCCTCCTTTGTTAACCCTCTGTTCCGCAAGATTATCTTGTCGGAAGAGGCAGACTTATCATCAACAGAAGATGCCGACAACAGTTCTGCTAACGATGCTTACGGACAGCAAATGCCATCCGTAAGCATCGTCATAACTGCCCACGACAATGCTGCCGAACTAAGACGCAATCTGCCCTTGGTGTTGGCACAGCAATATCCTGGAAGCTATCAGGTGATAGTGGTGGCAGAGAAAGGCGACAGCGAAACAGAAGATGTGCTGAAGTTGCTTTCAGCCGACAAGCATCTATACTACACGCTTATACCTGAATCGTCGAGATACATGAGCCGCAAAAAGCTCTCTATCACAATTGGCGTAAAGGCTGCCAAGAGCGAATGGATAATGCTCGTAGAACCATCGTGCCGCCCTGAGTCGGAACATTGGCTTGCCAATATGGCTCGCAACTGCAATAAGGACAAAGACCTCGTAATTGGCTACAGCCGCTACGACGACGATGCAAAAATGTATCAGAGATTTGAACGCATGCTAATTCAATGCTACTCGCTTCGCGAAGCACAGCAGTCTATGGCTTATCGCCATTATGGCTCTAACCTTATGATACGCAAAAGCCTGTTTATGCAGCAGGAGGGTTTTCGCAGTAGTTTGAACTTGGTGAGAGGAGAATACGACTTCTTGGTAAACGATTTTGCCACAGCCGACAATACTGCTACAGAAACATCTCATTTGGCTCATGTCGTTGAGGATGCTCCTACCCACAAGGCGTGGCTGTATCACCACATGTACTATCTGGAATCAAGAAAGATACTAAAGCGAGGCATAAAGCATCGCTTGGTATTCAACATCGACCAGATAATGCTCCACACAACGGTAATTGCCGACATAGCAGCCATTGCAGCATCCGTGACACTTCAGCAATGGATTATCACAGCAGTAGCAGCGGTTTCGCTGATAATAACAACATCACTATGTAGTCTATGGTTGTCTAAACGCTCCAAGGAGTTGGGCGAAAATATCCCTACCCTTTTGGCTTTGCCTTTGCAGCTTAGCGTGGTGTGGCACAACATGAAACATGCCATAAACCATAAGTTTGCCGACAAATTAGATTTCACAACCCATAAACTATAAAACTATAGGATTATGAGGATTTTGCTCTATATACCACAACAGACATTCAGCGTCGACGCCAACAAAGAATTGGTGACGGCGCTGAATGTGTGTCTTAACGAGAATGGCAACATAAGCGGAGTGCAAGCAGAAATAGCTCACGCTTACTCACCACAATTGCTCAACGATATCAATATCGTACACATCTTCGGATGCTGGAATCATCAAGCAGCACAGCTCATGCAGAAAGCCACCAAGGCGAATATCCCTACGGTATTTTCGCCTTTAGGCGGACTCGAACCATGGACTATGAAAGGTAAGGCTGCAAAGAGAAACCTGCAGACCAACCTCTTTCAGCGCCGAATGACACGACAGGCGTCGGCTGTGCATGTGGCAGGAAAGTTTGAAAACGAGATGTTCGCTCGTCTGCGTTGGAATCCTCGCGTGAGCATCATCAAGAATCCTGCTTTGACAAGCCTCGTGAGCAATAAGGAGATGGCTCGCCAGATGCTGACACTCTATCAAAAGGTGTTAGACTCAAATGTCTACACCTTGATGAGCCAACAAGCAGCAACAGCCATGACGTATCTGCTGCAGGCTGCCACTTGCCCCGAAATATCTCAGATGCCTACAGCCATGAAGCTGGCAAAGGAAGATGTGGAGAAGATTGACGCCACCGACTGGCGCAACATCTGCATCTATGCTCACGACGAGCACATCTCCGACATCATTGCCCAAGGTGCTACCATCATCAACCCTGAACTTACGATGATAGAAGTGGACAATGCTCAGCGCTTTGCTCCAAGCAATAAATATAGCGATAAAGATTTGAAGTGCGACGACGTGCTGAGTAGCAACATCATGCTGAAGAGCAAGGTAGAAGACATTGCTACCGACGAACAGCAGATAGAGCGCGAACTATGCATGATGGTGTTAAACATAAAGCACGAACTTGCTCACAACAAGTTGCCTTTGCGCCATATTGCAAACCTTGCCACACGCCTCAACCACGAGGAATACGACGAGGATGTATTGGCAACAATGCTCGAAGAAACCAGCGCCACGCTGTTTATGGCAAGGCTCGAAGCAGCCATGACAACCATCACAAGATTAACAGAAGGCTTCATGCCTATAAAACCAATATTTGACAAACAGGCAGACGCAATGACGTCTGAAATAACGAAACTTAAAAACATAGCCGTGTCATGACAAATCCTAAAGACATTGAAAAAGACATGAGATACTTGCAGCTGTTGTCTAACTCTTTTCCTACAATAGCCGACGCAAGTACTGAAATTATAAACCTTCAGGCTATTCTCAATTTGCCGAAGGGTACCGAACATTTCCTTGCCGATATTCATGGTGAGTATGAGGCTTTTCAGCATGTGCTCAAAAATGCTTCGGGCAATATTAAGCGAAAGGTAAACGACCTTTTCGGCACCACTCTGCGCGAAGCAGAAAAGCGTGAGCTCTGCACCTTGATTTACTATCCTGAACAGAAGCTGGAGTTGGTGAAAGCACAAGAGAAAGATATCGACGACTGGTACCATATCACGCTTCATAAGCTGGTAGCTGTTTGCCGAGACATTTCGAGCAAATACACACGCTCTAAGGTGCGCCACTCGTTGCCTGCCGATTTCTCTTATATCATCGAAGAATTGCTCCACGAGCGCACAGAAGACATCAACAAGACAGCATACGTAAACGAGATTATCGACACCATAATATCTACAGGACGTGCCGACGATTTCATCATCGCTATGGCTGGTGTGATACAGCGATTGGCAATCGACCAACTTCACCTCTTGGGCGACATCTACGATCGTGGTCCTGGTGCTCATCGCATCATGGACTTAATGGAAAACTACGAACATTGGGACATCACATGGGGCAACCACGACATTATGTGGATGGGTGCTGCTGCGGGCAATGATGCTTGTATCTGCAATGTGATTCGCTTGTCGCTACGTTATTCTAACCTCGCCACTTTGGAAGAGGGCTACGGCATCAACCTTGTGCCCCTTGCCACCTTTGCTATGGAAGCCTACAAAGACGACCCTTGCGAAGAGTTTATGCCTAAGTTTAGTGGTGGTGCCGAAAACATGGATGCTAAGACCCAGCGCCTGACAGCTCAGATGCACAAGGCTATTGCCGTGATGCAGTTTAAGGTGGAAGCACAGCTTTATCATAAGCATCCGGAATGGAAGATGGAAGAGCGCGACTTGCTCTCACATATCGACTATAAGACTGGCACAATAACCCTCGAAGACAACACATACCAGATGAAGAGTTGCCACTTCCCTACTATCGACCCTGCCAACCCTACAAAGCTTACAGAAGAGGAAGAGGCTCTGATGCACCATCTGCGCCATTTCTTTATGCTTAGTGAAAAGCTACATCGCCACCTCAGTGCTATGCTGGCACATGGTTGCATGTACGGCATTTACAATGGCAATTTGCTTTTCCATGCCTCTGTACCACTTAATGAAGATGGCACGCTGAAGGAAGTGGAGATTCGTCCAGGTCACAAATGCTCAGGACGAGCTTTGATGTCGGATATCGGCATGCAGATACGCTCGGCTTTCCAAAACGATACTCCAAAAGAGGAGCGCGAATATGCAGTAGACTACTTCCTGTATCTATGGTGCGGACCAAATAGTCCATTGTTCGACAAATCTAAGATGGCTACATTTGAGCGCTATTTCATCAATGAAAAGGAGACACACCACGAGACTAAGGGCAACTTCTTCACCTTGCGTGATCGTGAGGATATTTGCGACTCGATAATGGACGCCTTCGGCATTACCGACCCTAATCGTCACATCATAAATGGTCATGTACCTGTGCATGTGGCGAGTGGCGAAAACCCTATCAAGGCTGGCGGCAAGCTGATGGTGATAGATGGCGGATTCTCGCAGGCTTACCATAAGGAAACTGGCATTGCTGGTTACACCTTAGTTTACCACAGCCGTGGTTTCCAGCTTGTGCAGCACGAGCCTTTCACCAGCACCGAAGATGCAATAATCAGAGGTACCGACATCAAGTCTACAACTCAGATTGTGGAAATGTCGAGCCATCGTATGCTCGTTGCTGATACTGACAAGGGTAAGGAGCTACGCAAACAAGTAGCAGAACTCAAAAAACTTCTCTACGCTTATCGTCATGGCTTTATCAAGGAGAGCGAAAAGAAGCACCACTAAACAATAGACCATACATTATAATATATAATAAGGTGTAGCCTTCGTATGAAAGCTACACCTTATTTTTGTTTATAAAAGAATTTATCAAGAAACCATCATGAGTAAAGCCTTTTAGAATGGCATTCCGACAGCAAAGTGGAACGAGAAATCGCGAGAAAAGTCTGGATGCAAAAAGGCGTAGTGCTCGTTCTTGGTTTCGTAGGCAGGGTTGATAGCTTTCATACCCATATCGAAGCGAAGAATGAAATAGCCAAAGTTTAGACGCAAGCCAATACCATAGGCCACAGCAATCTGCTTATAGAAATCGGTGAAGTGGAATTGTCCACCAGGCTGCTCTGCATACGAGCGCAAAGTCCAAATGTTACCAGCATCAACGAAGGCTGCACCATCAAACTTCCAGAAGAGATAAGTGCGATATTCGGCACTAAGGTCAAGTTTCATATCGCCCGTCTGATTGATGAAGTCGATGCGGCCATCAGTACCACGAAATCTTCCTGGTCCGAGTTCTCTCACTCCCCATCCTCTCACCGAGTTGGCACCACCCGAAAAATATCGCTTCTCAAAAGGCAACACCGTGCTATTGCCATAAGGATAAGCAATGCCGAAGGCTCCATGCAGGGCAAGAGTGTTGTGAGCATCAAAGCGGAACAGACGTGTGCAATCGAAGTCGAACTTAGCATATTGTGCGTATGCTATATTAAGAAATGTATGCTGCCCATTAATATTGGTATGGAACTTAGCTACACGAGCAAAAGCATCAAGCAGATTGCCCGCCGACTCGATGTTGGCACGGAATGCGAAGTTGTCGGTATTATAAGAGATTCCGAAACCAAGCTTCATAATAAACAAGTCCTCATAGTTGTAGCGCAAGATGGCATTACGATTGCTCACACTATCAAGGTAGTCGTGCTTGAACGTAGCACTTATCCACGGCATGTAGACATAGTTGAGGTCGAGAAGATCGAAACGATAGCTGAGATGATGATGAGGTTCTGCCCATCGATATCGCCAAGCTGTAGAGAACACTCGACGATGGAACTCTGGGCGATTCTGCATATTCCATGCCACAGAAAGTTCGGATGTTGCTTTGCTGCGACGGCGGAATGTGCGAGAAAGGAATGGAGCTACGAAGCGTGGGAACTGCAACTTAGCCTCAGCATTATATTCCACATAGTCTTGGTTCTGATAGCCTTCGAGTCCAGTAATGGCTTCGAAAGCACCACGGAGTTCGATACTCAGAAGTTCACTACCGCGGAATATATTTCTATTCTCGTAGGTCAATGATGCTGCTGCACCAAGGTCGCCTGCAGTATTTGTGCCCTCAGGCTGGAAAGATATAGAGTGAGGCTTATTAGTGCTCACCTGTATGTTGCAATCCAAGAGCGTGGTGTCAGGCACTTCGTTGAATCGAATATTAGTATAGCGCACAGCCTTCAGACGTGCAAAGTTGTTGTATGTGGTCTGAAGGTCGGTGGCAGAAAATGGTCGATGAAGTTTTATGGCAGTATTGTAAGCCATAACCTTATGACGAAGGTGCACAATACTATCGTCAGCTCCATTGCCCGAAAGATAATTAATGGAGTTGATACTATAGCAAGGGTGAAGAGTTTCGGGCGAATTGTTGTTGGCACGATATTTCGACAAATGGAGCGTTACGTTAATATCGCTACTATATTTCGAAGAGTCTGCGCTATAGGTGATAAAATCCTTGTGGAAACGATAGTAGCCACGATCCATGAGCAAGCTGGTGATACGCTTACGTTCGGCATCGAGCTTATCTACGGTAAATGGTGCTCCACGACGAAGCATAGAGGCTTTGTCGTTTTTCAGAATTTTAGCTATGCTATCGTCTTCAATATCATAGCGTATGGAGCCAATGGTGTATTGTTCGCCAGGATTAAGCTCATAAACTACCTTTATCTTCTTACCCTTACGCTTAGTCTTAACATCTACGTCGGCATGCATATAGCCCCTATTGCGCATAGCCATAGAAAGGGCTGCCGAAGAAGTGTTGGTGAGCAAGGTGTCGTAGACTACCGGCGCCTGACCAATATTGCGCAATGTGCGGTTTACCCATTTTGTGGTGTCACGACCTGAAAGGGAATATGTAGCCAATGGTATTCTGAACAAAGAAAACCATTTTGTGTTAGGAGTCTGCTTAACGTAAGCCGACAACGACGACGCATCGAAACCAGAAAGTTCCGACTTCACCTCTACTTTGTCGAGCAAATAATCGCCCTCAGGTACGTACTTGGTGCCAGAGCATGCCGATAGCAAAGCAAAGGATGCAAAGAGTATGTATTGTTTAATAAACTTCAATGGAATATAAATTTGTGGGGCAAAGTTACAAAAAAGAACCAAATTATTACTACCTTTGCAAGAAATAATTTACAATGATATCAAAGGCTAAGATAAAATACATACGTTCGCTCGAACTGAAGAAGAATCGTACTGCTGACGGCTTGTTTGTGGCTGAGGGTCCAAAGGTTGTTGGCGACTTGATGCCAACAATGCGTTTGCGCTATGTTGTGGCTACAGAAAGTTGGCTAAAAGCTAACCATACAAAGATTCCTGCCGAGGTTGAAGTGTTCGACGTTACGGAAGAAGAATTGCGCAAGGTAAGCTATCTGCAAACTCCTCAGGAGGTATTGGCAGTATTCGAGCTTCCTGACAGCAACGCTTCGTCGGCAATAGAGTTTCCTAAAGATAAACTGTCATTGGCTCTCGACGGAGTGCAAAACCCAGGCAACCTTGGTACAATAATTCGTATTGCCGACTGGTTTGGCATAGAGAACATCTATTGCAGCCAAGATACTGCCGACGCTTACAATCCGAAAGTGGTGCAGGCTACTATGGGAAGCATTGCTCGTGTGAACATCATCTATACCGACATTACCAAATTACTAACGTCGCTTCCTGCTGACTACCCAGTATACGGCACCCTACTCGATGGCGAAGATATTTATGCCAAAGAGCTGAGTAAGCATGGCATCATAGTGATGGGCAACGAGGGTAATGGCATTAGCCAAGAGGTGAGAAAACATGTAAACAACCGATTGCTGATACCGAACTTTGCTACTGCTGCCGATAAGGCAGAGAGTCTGAATGTGGCTATTGCTACAGCCATCACATGCTCGGAATTCAGAAGAAGATAAAGATTATAATCTGAAAAAGACAACTATTATTAAGGAGTTATAATAATGGAACAAGAACTTTACAAACATCGCAGCGTGTCGTCATGTATAAAAGCAGCTTACGACACTGTATGCAACAATGCAAAAACTATTTTATTCGCTACATGGTTGCCTGTTTTGATAAATGCCGCAGTAGTGTCATTAACACATGTGCTCAACTCTAAGACAACCATAGGAATGATCATTACAGCCATAGTATTTATAGCATCGATATTTACTAACGCTTTACTTTTTTCGAAGACAGCTACTTTACTGAATGGCAAGCTTTTAGCTAAAAACTATAAACGTTTTCTTCTAATGTCTGGAGTTATGGTTGTATGCTCGTTCTTGATAGGTATAATCATAGGAGCTGCCTTCTATCTTATCTTGCAATCAGCACCAGATGCAGCAACTCATAGCACATTGAATATTGCCATCGGAGTGGCAGTAGCCTTGGCTGCGATATTCGGAATAGCTTTGTTGCCTACAGCTTATTCGTGTATGAATTATATATACAATGAAGATAGCCGTTTGGGAAGTATCTTCGGACATGAATATGGTGTTGGACTAAAGTCGTGGGGCTATCTCTTTATGCTTCACATGCTACTTGCCATCATCATCACCTTATTATATATACCCCTCTTCATTGTGCCTAACGCCATAATGATGGCCGACTTTGCCAACGCTTCTTCTATGGCTCTCGGCGATGCAGATGCTCTACCTTCAGGCTTCAAGCTGATGTATTATGGAGCAGCAGTAGTGGCAATGTTCCTTATGGGATATGTAATGATTTGGGGACACATCGCTGTTTACTATGCTTATGGAAGCATAGCAAGCAAGAATGCAAACAAGCAGGAGGCAATGAATAACAACCAATAAATAACCAATATAATAACACAACAACACAACAACAATGAACAAGCAACGCATTCTTTTCATCGACCGTGATGGCACTCTTATCCGCGAACCTGAAGACGAACAGATAGACAGCTTCGAGAAACTGAGATTTACCGAGGGTATGTTTCGCAACCTTGGTTTCATTCGCCAGCATCTCGACTTCCGCTTCGTTATGGTGAGCAACCAAGACGGCTTGGGCACAGAGAGTTTTCCTGAGCCAACCTTTTGGCCTGTACACAACTTCATACTGCAGGCACTTGAGGACGAGGGTGTGACTTTCGATGATATAAAGATCGACCGTCATTTTCCTGAGGACAATTCGCCTATGCGCAAGCCTAATACTGGAATGCTGACGGAATACATCGATAATCCCGACTACGACATCGCAGGCAGCTACGTGATTGGCGACAGAGAGACTGATGCTCAACTGGCAGAGAACCTTGGATGCAAAGCGCTTATTCTTGGACGCGACGGCATGACTTGGGATAAGATTGCAGAGATTCTCTTTGCTGGAGAAAGAAAGGCTGAAGTGCGCCGCACCACTCACGAAACAGACATAGACATTCGTCTGAATATCGATGGTTCAGGCAATTGCGACATCAAAACAGGTCTTGGCTTCTTCGACCACATGCTTGAACAAATTGGCAAGCATGGCATGATGGATCTTTATATTCGCACAAATGGCGACTTGAATGTTGACGAACACCACACTATCGAAGATACAGCATTGACTCTTGGCGAATGTATTCTGAAGGCTTTGGGCGATAAGCGTGGCATTGAGCGCTATGGCTATTGTCTGCCTATGGACGACTGCCTATGCCATGTGGCACTCGACTTCGGTGGACGTCCATGGCTTGTTTGGAATGCTGAATTCCATCGCGAACATGTTGGCGACATGCCTACTGAGATGTTCCTACATTTCTTCAAGAGTCTTAGCGATGCTGCTCGCATGAACCTCAACATAAAGGCTGAGGGCGAAAACGAGCATCACAAAATAGAAGGAATATTCAAGGCTCTTGCAAGAGCACTTAAAATGGCTGTACGCAGAGACATCTATCATTTCACTCTGCCTTCGACAAAGGGAAGCCTTTAGAGGGAAGAATTTAAGTGAAGAGTGAAGAACGAAGAGTGAAGAATTAAATAGTCTTATGGCTATTAATTCTTCACTCTTTATCGTTTATACAACTATTGGATTCTTCACCCTTTATCGTTTATACAACTATTGGATTCTTCACCCTTTATCGTTTATACAACTATTGGATTCTTCACTCTTTATCATTTATACGACTATTGGATTCTTCACTCTTCGTTCTTCACTCTTCACTTAAACTATCTCCTCCGGGCTTTCCACCAATGTTTCTGCACCATGCTGAATAAGAAAATCCTTATCACGGAATCCCCACAACACGCTGATACATGGCATTCCTGCAGCACGTGCTGTATCAATATCTACATCGCTATCGCCAATATAGACAGCACTATTGGCATCTGCACCAAGCTGGCGAAGAGCTTCTATCACAGTATCAGGAGCTGGTTTCTTGCGAATTTGCTCACGCTCACCTATAGCTACCTTAACATAGTCACCAAAGAAATGAGCAACAAGCTCTTGCGTAGCTGCATAAAACTTATTGCTTACAACTGCCAACTTCGCCCCACCCTCGCTTAAGCGTTTTAGCATATCCATGATACCAGGATAAGGGGCTGTGGTATCAAGATTGTGGTGCATATAGTGTTCACGGAATGTGGCATACGCCTTTTCAAAGTCAGCATTCTCCTCACCTCCAGACACCGCCCTTATCATAAGCATTTTCACACCATTACCTACAAACTGGCGAACTTCGTCAAGCGAACGTTCTGGCATTCCACAACTGCGCAAAGCATAATTGCAGCTGGCAGCAAGGTCGCCCAATGTGCTAAGCAATGTACCATCGAGGTCGAAGATATAAGTATTGTATTTCATCTTTTTCCAATTTTTAGTTCTTCGTATATGTCTATTTAAAGTTCTTCGAATTTCTATTTTACTTCTTCACTCTTTATTTCATTTCTTCATCAGAATTTCCTCCTTAGTCGATGCAAAGGTATAACTATTTTTATTCACCCACAATATTACCCTCCGTTTTATTTATGTTGAATTACTGCAATTAAATTACATTATATGTATAGCAGAGCATAAATGCAAATTTTGTTTTGCTATTTCGCTCATTTGCATTACCTTTGCATTGTTTATTGACAAGCATTATTATGAAAGCAAGCAAAACAAGACGTTTTCTCATACCGACAATACTATGCGGTATGGCTCTAGTAGGCATTGTCTACTACTATTTTTTTGCCTCATTCAGCAAGACAGATGAGACACAATATGTTTATATTGACGACGACGACAACGCCGACTCTGTGTACCACAAACTCTCAGACATCGCCACCATACATGGTCTAAATGCCTTCACCATCATGGCTCGCCATAGCGGTTATGCCGACCACGTGAAGACAGGACGCTACGCTATCAAACCTGGCGAAGGATCATTCGTGGTGTTCCGCCATATTAAGAATGGTATGCAGACTCCTGTTAGCCTCACCATTCCTTCGGTGCGTACTATCGGTCGACTATCTGCAGAACTTGCTAAGCATCTTATGCTCGACAGTACTGAGATTGCAACAGCACTCACCGACGAGGCTACATGCAAGAAATATGGCTACGACACCACAACAATAGCATGTATGTTTATTCCAAACACCTACGACATCTATTGGAATATTTCATTAGAGAAATTCCTCGATCGTATGGATAAAGAGAATGAGCATTTCTGGAATGCAGAACGCACCACAAAGGCTAAGGCTCTGAAGCTCACACCTAACGAGGTGATAACTCTTGCCAGCATCATCGACGAAGAAACTGCCAACAATGGCGAAAAGCCTATGGTTGCAGGAATGTACTACAACCGCTTGATGCTTCGCAACGCTGAATATCCTTCAGGAATGCCTCTGCAAGCAGACCCAACCATAAAATATGCATGGCAGGATTTCGACCTCCGACGCATTTACCATAAGTTGCTCACTATCGATAGCCCTTACAACACTTATCGTTATGCTGGTTTACCTCCTGGTCCTATCCGCATACCATCGGTTGCTGGTATCGATGCAGTGCTCAACCTCACTCACCACGATTATCTTTACATGTGTGCAAAGGAAGACTTCAGTGGCACTCACAATTTTGCCCGCACATATAAAGAACATCTTGCCTATGCAGCAAAATATTCAGCAGCACTAAATGCGAGGGGAATAAAATAAAACATTTGAATAATAGCTAATTATCAAGCATAAAAAGGGATGCAAAGTAGCATCCCTTTTTAGTATACACCAAATTCAATTTACAATTACAATCTTGTAATTATCAGCGTATGCTGAATGATGAAGATTATTATTTGTTGTTTATCATACTCAAGAAATACTTGTGTATTTCCAAACTATCGTTGAGCTCAGGATGGAAGGCTGTGACAAGCTGATTGCCCTGACGAGCAGCAACAATTTTGCCCTCTACTTCTGCCAACACTTCAGCATCGCCCCACACCTCTTTTATATATGGTGCACGGATAAATGTCATAGGGATGTTGCCCTCGATGCCTTTCATCGGAGCCTCGATATAGAAACTACCGAGCTGACGACCATAGGCATTACGCAAGGCAGTGATATCCATAGTGGCAATACGATGGCTTGGTTCGCCCTCGATATTTTTGGCAAGGAGTATCAAGCCTGCACAAGTCCCATAAACAGGAAGTCCTGCGACAATGGCATCCTTAACTGGTTGCATCAAACCAAGCTCGTTGAGAAGTTTAGCCTGTGTAGTGCTCTCACCACCTGGGATAATAAGACCATCCTTTAGCTGATCCCAATCCTTAAGTTGGCGAATCTCAAAACTTTCTACACCAAGCTGTTCCAACTTCTGACGATGCTCAGCAAAAGCACCTTGCAATGCTAATACAGCTATTCTCATTATTTTCCTCTTTCTGCCATAAGGAGTGCAATCTCCTGCTCGTTGATACCAACCATTGCCTCACCGAGGTCTTCGCTAAGTTCTGCCAACATCTTAGGGTCGTTGTAGTTGGTAACAGCCTTTACGATAGCCTGAGCACGCTTAGCAGGGTTGCCCGACTTGAAGATACCAGAACCTACGAACACACCCTCTGCACCAAGCTGCATCATCAAAGCAGCATCGGCAGGAGTAGCAACACCACCAGCAGCGAAGTTTACAACTGGCAACTTGCCATTCTCATGCACATACTTAACCAACTCGTAAGGAGCCTGCAACTGCTTAGCAGCCTCGAAGAGTTCGTCTTCGCTCATAGAAACCAATCGACGAATTTCGCTCTGCATCATGCGCATGTGGGTAACAGCCTGAACAACATCGCCTGTACCTGGTTCTCCCTTAGTACGAATCATTGTTGCACCCTCGGCAATACGACGGAGAGCCTCACCAAGATTCTTTGCTCCACAAACAAAAGGAACATCAAACTTAGTTTTATCGATATGGTAAACATTATCAGCAGGTGAGAGAACTTCGCTCTCATCGATATAATCGATTTCGATAGCCTGAAGAATCTGAGCCTCTGCAAAATGGCCGATACGGCACTTAGCCATAACAGGGATAGAAACAGCCTCCTGGATGCCCTTGATCATCTTTGGGTCGCTCATACGAGAAACACCACCTGCAGCACGAATGTCGGCAGGAATACGCTCCAGAGCCATAACTGCACATGCACCGGCAGCCTCTGCGATACGAGCCTGCTCTGGAGTTGTAACGTCCATGATAACACCACCCTTGAGCATCTGAGCCAAGTTGCGGTTCAATTCTTGTCTGTTTTCTGTCATTGTTCTAATTATATTAATGTTTTACTTAATTCGTTATTCAGTATTGCATAAAACTAAAAACAGGTACACAAAACACCTGCCTTAGCAATACGGGAGCAAAGGTAAAACAAAAAGAACGCAGACAATAATTCTGTTCGCAAATTGACAACAATATAATCAATTTGAACAAATGGCAATTACTGCAATCTTATTAGATTCCAACAATTGGCAATTAGCTATTCTTGCGGAACTGCATAGGAGTGCACCCCATCGACTTCTTAAAGAACTTATTGAAATGCGACTGCGACGAGAACCCATACTCGAAGGCTATTTCCTGTATGGATTTTGTGGTAGAAAGTAGTTGCTGACGAATGGCAGCAATAAGGTAGTCGTCGATGATTTGCTTCGGCGACTTATTGGCTATCTTCTTACACACCTGTGCAAGATAGCGTGGAGAAACATTCAGTACGTCAGCATAATATGCCACATCACTATTGGTGAAGAAATGCTTTTCCACATTATTAATAAAATCAGAATATAATTCCGACGAACGGTCATAGAGTCCATCGAGCATAGGTTTACGACTATTTACATAAGCCTTTGCACTCTCCAAAGCCTCGTCGATAGGTTTGTCTTGCGACAGATAATAAGCTATGGCGCTGGAGTAAGCATTGTTCTGACCATGGTGGGCCATTCGTTGCTCAATAACAATAGTACAAAGAGGAAGCAAGCGACGACGAATTTCGTTGACTACATTATCGCCAACAAGCTTCTCGCCCTTACTCGAAACGAATATTGGGTCGTAGACCACATAGCGTGGCTTATAGCGTTGGAGCACATCGACAATAACATCGATTACAGCCACAGAGCGCAACAATCCTATCTTGATAACAGCAGGCTGAACGTCGTTGACGATAGCTTCTATCTGTCCAGCAACAATCTCGGCTGGCAGATCATAGAATTTCTGAATACCAAGGGTGTTCTGCATGGTGATAGAGGTGATTGCCGAAACTGCACACCCACCCAAAGCAGAGATGGTATTGATATCTGCTTGAACACCGGACCCGCCTGTAGAGTCGGATCCGGTGATTGTCAGTATAGCATTTATGTTACGCAATTTTATATAAAATACTAAGTGTGAGAGATTATTGCACCACCTTAAATCTTATGCGGAACGAATGAGTCTGCTCATCCCAGTTGGTGCCAAGGAGTTCGAATCGTCCTATCTGGCTTGTTGAACGGACATGCTTGCCTATGCAAGGACAAACGTCGAAGTCGCCAATGCGAACAAGACGAACTTGCTGTGAAGCATCCTCTGGCAAACGCGACTTGTCGATACCCTCTGGCAAGTTGTCCTTGTCTACAACCTCGAAGGTTACAGGCAGGTCGGCATCAATAAGTTGTTGCATCTGCTGTTCAATAGCCTTTTCCTCTTGACGAGTAGGCTTATGGTCGAGGATGTAGCTTATCTTGCTCTTCTTGCGCTCCACATGTGCATTGCGCGAACGTTCGCAACCAAACATTCTTACCATCACCTGGTTCAACAGGTGCTCGGCTGTATGAGCTGGAGGGAATTCTTCCTTGTTGTGCTCATTAAACAGATAATCTGCAGTCTCCTTCATTATGCAGAATTTAAAGATTCGTGCGCTGTAAGGTCTAACATCAGCAGGGAACATGCCATCCTTCTGCAATGTAATAGTCTGCTGTTCGCCTGTAAGCAGGTCTACAGCCTCTACTGTTGTTTCAGGAATATTCAAGAAATTGAAAGCATGCTCAGGAATCATAACCTTAAGATTCATCCTGTCGGCAGAGAAGTTTGTTACCACCATCAACACCTCGTTGGCTGCCTTACGCAAGAAGGCATAGTTAACACGAGGATTGAAATGCTGAGAAGCGGGGTTCACATACATAAGGTCGAAGAATTCGCCATCGTATACAGCCTTCTCCCTATTAGCGATGCGCAATATCTGCTGATACTGCACAGCCAACGCCTTAACATCTTTGGAGATATGGCGACGGTCGAAATAACCATTGCGCAAAGTGTCGAGCGACCAATAGTCGAATATCGTTGTGCGTCCATCCCTACCAGAGAAACCTTCGGCATCCATGCCCTTTTCGCCAAACTCCTGTCCGGCATAGAGCATAAAAGGATTACGCATAAGCAAAGCACTTACCACAACTCCCGGAATAGCCTTCTTGGCATCGCCACAGAAGAAGTCGGAAGCTATACGCTGCTCATCGTGGTTCTCAAGGAAATAGAGCATGTGCTGAGCAATGTCGCCAACAGTTTGCCATTGATATGTAATAGCAGAAGCTGGACGACGACCGCAGATTACATCGCGTATGCAATCATACATTCCCACCTTGTCGTAGAGATAGTCGAAACCAGAATCTACGAAGGTGTGATATTGGTTGCCGTCATAAACTTCGCCTATGAAGTCGATCTGTGGGTAGCGATTCTTAACGACGGTAGTGGCATAACGCCAAAATGATGAAGGCACCATTTCTGCCATGTCGCAACGGAAACCATCTACACCCTTTGAAGCCCAGAAAAACAAGATGTCGGTCATCTTAGCCCATGTGTTTGGGATAGGGTCGAAATGATAGCTACGACCACGACCATTGCAATAGTCTACACCATAATTGAGTTTCACAGTCTCATACCAGTCATTGTCGCTAGGACGGTTGTCGAAGCGGTCATTGCCTGTAGCCTTAGCAGGATTCTCTATATAGTCAGCCTCTTTATCTTCACGATTACGATAAGCGCTAACTCCCGACAAATCAAGCTGATAATCGGAATAATAGAAGTTATTCTGCGGTGAGAAATTCATCCCTTGATTGTCGTCTTCGCCAAGATCTTTAACTCCAGCAGGCTTCTTTATAGAATGGTATTCGCGAGCCACATGGTTAGGAACAAAGTCGATAATCACCTTCATGCCTGCCTTATGCGTACGCTCCACCAAATGTTCAAACTCCTGCATACGCTCATCCACATTTTCTGCCAAGTCTGGGTCTATATCATAATAGTCGGCTATGGCGTATGGCGAACCAGCCACACCCTTTACAACGAGAGGATTCTGGCGAGGAATGCCGTAAGTGGAATAATCAGTTTGAGTGGCATGGCGGATAACGCCAGTGTACCATACATGAGTGATACCCATGTCATGGATATGGCGCAATACGGTAGCATCGAAGTCGTTCAACTTTCCCACTCCATTCTCAGCAACCGAACCAGCCACCTTGCAAGTGGTGTTGCGGTTGCCGAAAAGGCGGGTGAATATCTGATAGATTACTATCTTCTTATCCATAACTATGAAGGGTAGTCAAAAAATTACAAGTAACTTTATTGCCCTTCTTCTATTACTGGATACCAGCTACTTTGACGTTCTTGTCGATACGGCCAATCATACCCTGAAGAGCCTTACCAGGACCACACTCTGTGAAGTCGTCAGCACCGTCAGCAATCATATTCTGAACGCTTGATGTCCAGCGTACAGAGCTTGTGAGCTGAGCAATGAGGTTTGCCTTGATTTCTTCTGCGTCAGTATGTGGCTTACCGTCAACATTCTGATATACAGGACACTTAGGAGCTGAGAATACAGTCTGCTCGATAGCTGCCTGAAGCTCATCCTTAGCTGGCTGCATGAGTGGAGAGTGGAAAGCGCCACCAACCTTCAAAGGCAATGCACGCTTAGCGCCAGCAGCCTTCAAAGCCTCACAAGCCTTGTTGATTGCATCTACAGTACCCGAAATAACGAGCTGACCAGGACAGTTGTAGTTAGCTGCAACAACAACCTCACCCTCAGCAGAAATCTGAGAGCAAACCTCCTCAACCTTCTCGTCTGGCAAACCGATGATGGCAGCCATAAGTCCAGGATTAGCCTCGCAAGCCTTCTGCATAGCGTTAGCACGTGCAGCAACAAGCTTTACACCATACTCGAAGCTGATAGCACCAGCAGCAACAAGTGCAGAGAACTCACCAAGTGAGTGACCTGCAACCATAGCTGGAGCAAACTCGTCGCCAAGGCAAATAGCGGTGATTACACTATGAAGGAACACAGCAGGCTGTGTAACGTTGGTCTGCTTTAGCTGCTCGTCAGTACCAGCAAACATAATATCGGTAATCTTGAAACCAAGTATTTCGTCGGCCATATCAAAAAGAGCCTTTGCTGTAGCGTTGTTGTCGTAGAGCTCTTTGCCCATACCAACAAACTGTGAACCCTGTCCAGGGAATACAAATGCTTTCATAAAAATAAATAGATTATTATTAATATAAAAAAAGCATGCTAAAAGGTGAAAATATACAGTATCAACACCAAAATAGCATTAAAATAAAACTAAAAACCCCGAAACATTCCACGAAGAATGAATCGGGATTATGGATTGTTGCTTTACAGTACTAAATTATTCAGCTGCTGGAGCCTCTTCCTCAGCCTCTACAACAGGAGCTGCAACAGAAGCCTCGGCTGGAGCTGCAACAGGTGCCTCGGCTGGAGCTGCAACAGGTGCATCAGATACAACCTTTACAGGAACCTTAACCTCAACCTCCTTGTGGAAGTGAACGGTAGCCTCGTAGTCGCCTACCTTCTTAGCATCACGCATTGTGATGATCTTGCGGTCAACCTCGATACCCTTCTTTGCGAGTTCCTCTGCTACAGTAGCAGCGTTTACAGAACCGTAGAGAGCACCAGTAGCGCTAACCTTGGCAGCGATTTCGAGTGAAAGACCCTCAAAAGCCTGAGCTTTCTTCTCAGCCTCAGCCTTAAGAGCTGCAAGCTTAGTAGCCTGCTGCTTAAGATCCTCAGCCAACTGCTTTTTAGCAGAAGGAGAAGCGATAACGCCCTTGCCCTGTGGGATAAGATAGTTACGGCCGTAGCCGCTCTTTACATTTACGATGTCGTTCTTGTAGCCAAGACCGATGATATCTTCTCTAAGTATGATTTCCATTATTGTCTCCTCCTTAAATTATTTCATCAAATCGGTTACGAAAGGAAGCAATGCAATCTGACGAGCACGCTTAACAGCCTGTGCTACGCGACGCTGATACTTGAGTGAAGTACCGGTGATACGACGAGGAAGGATTTTACCCTGCTCGTTGAGGAACTTCTTCAAGAACTCTGGATCCTTGTAGTCAATATACTTGATACCGCTCTTCTTGAAACGGCAATACTTCTTCTTCTTGGTATCGATAGAAGGAGCAGTCAAATAACGGATTTCTGAATTGTTCTGTTCTGCCATGGTTTAAGCCTCCTCTTTTTTAGCAAGTTTAGCACGACGCTTCTCAGCATACTGAGCAGCATACTTGTCGAGCTTAACAGTCATAAAACGAATAACTTTCTCGTCGCGGCGGAAGCCAGTCTCGAGATTGTTAACAACTGATGGCTCAGCCTTGAATTCAACCAAGCAGTAGAAGCCTGTTGATTTCTTGTCGATAGCATAAGCCATCTTCTTAAGTCCCCAGGTCTCCTCGTTCAAAATTTCAGCACCCTTATCGGTGAGAAGATTCTTGAATTTAGCGACCGTTTCCTTCATCTGTTCATCAGACAAAACGGGAGTCAAAATGAAAACGGTTTCGTATTGATTCATAATCAATTAAATAATAATTAAATGTTATTTTTGCAAAATGCGGTACAAAGGTACTATTTTTTATTGTAATATCAACCACCATCATCATCCCACACCCTAACATTTAACAGCTTTTAATATATTTCTTATTTTCTCCACCTTCTTTTTCTTCTATGACCCAATTATTTTTCATAATTTTGCAGCGCAATAGCATTCTAACAACAATACATACAACATGAAATATAGTATAAAAACTAAAGAATGGATAAAGCCACGCCTAAAGAAAATTTGTTTAGGCATGGTATATGTAGGAGCATTGACAGCATTGATATTTAATCAGACCGGACTATTCGATTTGCGCAGCAACCTACTATCCAGTCTGCCCACTTTATTTATAATAGGTGGAGCCATAGGATACACCATAGCATGCAAGAAAGAAAGCAAATATTAGGGCTGAATATTTTGCAGTTTTGATATTTTGCATTAACTTTGCAAATACTTAGGGGTTGTGTCGATTCGATAGGGATACTCATCAAATAACATTGAAAACCGATGTTGCATCTTCTACCAATGGCGGGCCACAAAGGGATTTCGAATCCCGAGCTGCAAAGTCGGTGGATTACAAAGGAGAGGAGCACTCAAATCTTTTAGATTCGGAGTTTTCATCACATCATCGCCACGACCCCTTTCTTTTTTTACATATATTATTCTTATATAAACCAACTTTTTATTTCGCATCATGTTTTCTGGAATAGTAGAAGAAATGGCCACCGTTGTTGGCATTAAGAAGGAGCAGGAGAATATCGACTTCACTTTGAAATGTTCGTTCACCAAAGAGTTGAAGATTGATCAGAGTGTGGCACACAATGGCGTATGCCTAACTGTTGTCGACATCAACGACGACTGCTATACTGTTACTGCTATGAAGGAAACTCTTGAGCGTTCAAATCTCGGATTGCTTAAGGTAGGCGACCATGTGAATGTGGAGCGCTCTATGATGATGAACGGCAGATTGGACGGTCACATCGTTCAGGGTCATGTTGACCAAACAGCCACATGCGTAGGCATGAAAGATGCTGATGGTTCTACATACTTCACCTTCGAATACAAGGAAGATCGCGAAATGGCTCGCCGTGGATATTTTACAGTCGACAAGGGTTCGGTAACAGTAAATGGTGTTTCGCTAACGGTATGCAACCCTACCAGCAACACCTTCACCGTGGCTATCATCCCTTACACTCGCGAAAACACCAACTTCTGCGATATCAAAGTTGGAACAATCGTTAACATCGAGTTCGACATCCTCGGCAAATACATTGCTCGTATGCAGCAACTATAATAAACTATATATACCCCAAGCACCATAATCTTACTCAAATAAGGTTATGGTGCTTTATTTTATCAATAACACAACCATCTAAATTTATACAACTATGATTATAGAAGAGATTATCAAGTATAATGAGCAATTCGTAGCAAACAAAGGCTACAAGAAGTATCTAACAAGCAAATACCCAGACAAGAAACTTGCCATCCTTTCGTGCATGGACACTCGTCTGATAGAACTTCTGCCTGCAGCCTTGGGACTAAAGAATGGCGACGCCAAGCTTATCAAGAATGCAGGTGGTCTCGTTATCAGTCCTTTTGATTCAGCCATGCGTAGTCTCCTTGTTGCAATCTACGAACTTGGCGTAGAAGAAATAATGGTCGTCGCCCACTCCAACTGTGGTGCCTGCCACATGAACGGACAGGATATGAAGAAGTTGATGCTAAAGCGTGGCATCCATCAGGATGTCATCGACACCATCGCACTATGCGGCATCGATCTCGACCATTGGCTCGAAGGATTCCACGACACAGAAGATTCTGTTAGAAACACCATCAATACCATACGCACCCATCCTCTCGTACCAAAGGATGTGAATCTTCATGGCTACATCATCGACTCACAAACTGGTAAATTGACAGAAGTAAAATAAAACCAACGCCTTCTTGGCATGTTGCTAATAAAAATGGATATTTTCCCATGACATTTCCATAGAGTCCACTCTTGGCTCCATAGAGATTTCATGGGGATTATAATTATCACATAGCTAACCTTTGAATTAAATTATATTTGACTGCAATCATATTGACATTTGATAGAAAGCAAAAATACGTTTGATAGTAAGCAAAGATACATTTGATAGAAAGCACAGATTGCTCGAATCATAGCTTCTGCAACGAGCCAATCCTGTTAAACCATTGAATGAAAGCAACTTACAGTATCACTACACCTATAAACAACAAATTCTGTTCTAATATTGTTTATTTTTGTAACTATTAAGAAAATCCGTTACAAGCGCTACCAACATTCACCGTATTCTTAAATGGCTTGCTGGTGTATGAAATGACAAAACGGATGCTTGACATTACTCCTCAAGCATCCGTTTTGCTAAAATTATCCACACATAACTGATTGCAAATCTGATCCTATTTTATGAAGACCATCTACAATACGTTTACGCTGTTGCTCACGTGGTTTCTTCAACCCATTCACATAATGTGACAAAAGACTTTGGTTTATTCCGGAAGCACGACTAAGAGCAGCAAGAGAAACGTATGGAGAATACGCTTTTAAAAGAGTTGTTGCATCTTGATAATTATAAACGAACTCGTAATCTCCATTCTTCAACCATTCTGGAACCACTTCCCCATTTTCGATAAGGCCCTCAACATGAAACTCCAAACTTTCCTTTGCTTCCTTTTGCAAAGCTTCAAAGGTTGGTGCCGTAAAAACTACCGCACCTGGTACATTACTACCAAGAGAACCACCAAAATTCTTGTCACACCAAGCAACATTAACAATAATCTTTTCCATAATGTGCTACTTTAAAATCATTATTAATTCAAAAAGCGAATGCACCAAGGCAGCGGAAGAATTACTTCCAACCAGCCTGGTGCCAGATGCTATTAAGAAGAAATTGATTCAGCACTTCACTTTCCTTACCTCTAATCGTTACGGTTCCACGCTTGGAAGGATGCTTGAATTATCTATGGTCGCCTTTTGTCCTTGCCAAATACCAACCATCTTTCTTCAACATCTGCAAAACATCTTTGACTTTGTATTTTTTCATATCATTGAATGTTTTGATCACGTAGGCAAAGGTATGAATAATAATACTTCTAAGCAAATATCTTACGTTAAAAGTATTAAAAGTAATACCATATTTAAACGTGAGTTCGACGAATAAGAATAACATTAATTATGCAACAAAAAGAAATCTATGGCTAAAATGAACAAAATGGCTTTCTGGATGCATGAAATGATAAAACGGGTGCTTGACATTAGTCCTCAAGCATCCGTTTTAAAGACTCTATCATTTCTTGAATTGCCTTTTTCAAAGGTTGCAACTCATTTTCTATAATTCACCAAATCTGATCTGCGTCAACCTCAAAATAATGATGAGCTATGATATTGCATAGATTCCATCCCGTTCTATTCTTGATTTGAAGAAAGGATTCATGTTTTTATGAATACGCACTACATCAACTGAGCATTTGAACAAGCCCTCCAAGAACTCTTTCAAGTCGGCCAATAAAAATGGATTAGGAGTTTCTGTTTCTACACAAACATCCAAATCGCTTTGCTCAGTTTGCTCATTTCGGGATACGGAACCAAAAATACGCAAGGTCTTGATTCCAAAATCTTGAGTAATCTTGGAACTATTTTGCCTAATTATTGCTATATAATCT
>ENA-UEQM01000088-UEQM01000088.1-human-gut-metagenome-genome-assembly--contig:-NODE-88-length-60805-cov-6.565258_pt1 | contig 60805 bp, 50 predicted proteins | sample MGYA00242948_ERZ507948 | MGnify/ENA primary metagenome ERZ507948 (study PRJEB26167, sample SAMN06115440) | human gut metagenome | host: Homo sapiens | place: China:Hubei | collected 2015-07-28 | study... | reverse complement strand
CAGAAGATTTCCGAGCTCGGCGGCACCGATCCGAAGCGCCCCTTCCTGCGCTTTGAAGTACGCGATCACGGCAAACCCGTCGACCCCATGAAGTACCTCGCGCCCCGTCGCTGAGTCGTTTCCGAGAGCGCCCGCACGCCACGCGGGCGTCCTTTTTTGGCACAATGGCGCCTCCGAATTTTCCGACAACCGGACTGGGCGGGCGGCCCGCCGGTCGTCTTGGCATCCGTACCGCCCGACACCAACGCAGCGCAAGGAGATCCGACTCATGGGACGTCGATCGAAGGAGAAAACCCCGGAATACTTCACCGTGGACGTGGAGCGCCTCGACCAGGAAGGTCGCGGCGTGGCGAAGAGGGACGGCAAGGTCGTCTTCATCGTGGGCGCGCTGCCCGGCGAACGCGTGACCTACGAGCGCATCCGCAACAAGGCGAGCTACGAAATGGGGCGCGTAACGGCGGTGCACCGCGAGAGCGTGCAGCGCGTCAAGCCCGCCTGCCCGAATTTCGGTCACGGCCCCGGGAGCTGCGGCGGGTGCGCCATGCAGCACCTCGACCCGCTCGCTCAGGTCGCTTATAAGGAAAAGGTTCTCCTCGACACGCTCTGGCACATCGGCAAGGTGCGTCCCGAAAGCGTTCTTACGCCGATCTACGGCCCGACCTGGAACTACCGTCACCGCGCGCGTCTGACGGTGCGCGACGTGGCGAAAAAGGGCGGCGTTCTCGTCGGGTTCCACGAAAAGAGCTCCTCGTACGTTGCCGACATGACGGAGTGCCGGATTCTTCCGAAGAAGATCTCCGACATGCTCCCCGCGATGCGCGAACTCGTCGCCTCGCTCTCGATCCGTCAGCGCATGCCCCAGATCGAAGTGGCCGTGGGCGGCGACGGCCGCACCGCGCTCGTTTTCCGCATTCTTGAGGAACCGACCGAAGCCGACCGTCAGGCGATGCTCGACTTCGGCGACACGCACGGCGTCGACATCTGGTTCCAGCCGAAGGGCCCCGAAACGGCTCACGCCGTTCGTCCCGAAAACGAAGAAGCGCTCGGCCTCGAACTCCCCGAATTCAACGTTCGCATCGCCTTCAAGCCCACCGACTTCACGCAGGTCAACCACGCCCTCAACGAGACGATGGTCGGGCGCGCCGTGCGTCTTCTCGACGTGCGACCCGAACACAAGGTCGCGGACTTTTTCTGCGGTCTCGGCAACTTCACGCTGCCGCTCGCGCGCCGCAGCGCCCGCGTGATCGGCATCGAAGGCTCCGAAGGGCTCGTCGCCCGCGCGCGCCGCGGTGCGGAGAGCAACGGCCTGAAGGATAAGACCGAGTTCGTCGCCCGCAACCTCTTTACCTGGTGCGAAGACGACTGGAACGAACTCAACGCCCGCATGGGCGGGATCGACCGCGTGTTGATCGACCCGCCGCGCGAAGGGGCGCTCGCGCTCTCGCGCGTTCTCGCCGCCACCGACGTGCGCCCGGCGCGCGTCGTCTACGTCTCCTGCAACCCGGCGACGCTCGCGCGCGACTGCGCGGTTCTGCATCACGAAGGCGGTTGGCACATCCGCGCCGCGGGCATCATGAACATGTTCCCGCACACGGGCCACGTCGAATCGATCGCGGTGCTCGAACCCGGTCCCAAGCCCGAGAAGCTTTCCGAAGAAGCCGAGTCGATCGAAAAGCGCATCGCCGCTCAGGGCGACGACAATGTGAAGATCCGACTCGAGGATGAAGAAGCGTAAAGCGCCTCCGGTCTTCGCATAAGAAAAAGCGGCCGCTCCGATTCCGGGCGACCGCTTTTTCTTTGTGTCTCGGTGGTCGCACCGCGCGTTACCGCGCGGCGGGCATCACGCTTTCTCGGAAAACGCGTTCGGATCGTAGGCGTAGGGCGAATCGCGCAGGCTCTGCGTGAGACGCAAGAAGATGTGTGCGGCCTCGGTCACGCGGTGCGTCGTGGCGCGCAGCGCACGCTCGGAATTCGCCGCGCTCGCGGGATCCCAGGCGCGCACCGCGTCGAGAAACGCTTTCGCGAAGTCTTCGGCGCGCGTCGAAGGGCGACGCGCAAGCACGAGAAAGGCCTTGCGAAGCTCTTCGTAGGTTTCACGCTCTTCGGGGGAGACTTTGCCGAGCAAGCGCCCTTCAAGCGCTTCGTCCGCGTAGACCGCAAGGGCGCGCTCGGTGCGGTTCAGAAGCCGCGTCTCGCGCCCGAGTTCGGGAAGTTCCGAGAGCGCCCCCCAAAGTCCCGCGCCCGCAAGGAGTGCGGCCCAACGGATCTTGAAGCCGCGCTTCTTTTTCTCACCTGCAAACGGAATCGGACAAAGCTTCACGCCCGCCGAAGCCGCGACGTCGCGGTTGAAAAGCACGACGGTCTGATCGCGCACGCATCCGCCGAGTGCGGTGCCGAGGTTGTCGGCGAAGGCGGTTCCCACGTTTTTTTCTTTCGACATGTTGCTCCTTTGACGCGCGGGGCGCGATTCGGGTTCGGGGAGCTTCTTAGGATAGCGCTTCGGAGCGCCTGCAACAGCCCCGATCGCGATCGAAAGGCCCCCGTAACAAAGCGAAAAAAGCGCAAAGGGAGGAGGGGAGCCGGAATGGCGCGTGATAAAATCTCACGTTTGAGGACGGATGCCTCCCGAATCTCGGGAGAACGGGCTGTTTACGTCTCGTTGTCCGTCTCGTCGAATTCTCAACCGTAAGTTAAGCGAGTCAACAAAATGGCTATTGAGCGCACCCTTTCCATCATCAAGCCCGACGCCGTCGCGAAGAACGTGATCGGCCAGATCTACACGCGTTTCGAAAACGCCGGTCTCAAGATCGTCGCCGCCCAGATGCGCCAGCTCTCCCAGGCCGAAGCCGAAGGCTTCTACGCCGTGCACCGCGAACGCCCCTTCTTCAAGGACCTCGTTGCGTTCATGACGTCCGGCCCCGTGATGATCCAGGTGCTCGAAGGCGAAGGCGCCATCCTCAAGAACCGTGAGCTCATGGGCGCCACGGATCCGAAGAAGGCCGCTCCGGGCACGATCCGTGCCGACTTCGCCGAAAGCATCGACGCCAACGCCGTCCACGGCTCCGACGCTCCCGAAACGGCCGCCGTCGAAGTTGCCTACTTCTTCCCGACGCTCGCCGTTCACAGCCGCTAATCCGGTAAAGGCCAAGCCAAAGGACTATCCGTGACCGACATTCGAGAAGAGCCCGCCGCGGCGGGTGCCGCGACGTCGGTCGTCCGTGAGGACGACCGCGTCAATCTGTTGGACTTCGACCTCGAGGGGCTCACCGCCTGGTGCGCCTCGCACGGCGAAAAAGCTTTCCGCGCGACGCAGCTCGCGCGGTGGTTGCATCGTCACGTCGAAGACGACTTCGAGCAGATGACGAATCTTGCGAAGAGCTTCCGTGCGAAGCTCGCCGTGCTCGCGAAAATCGAGCCTCCGAAGCCGATTGCCGAAAAGAAATCGGCCGACGGAACGCGCAAGTGGCTCTTCGATGTCGGTAACGGAAACGCGGTCGAATCGGTGTTCATCCCCGAGGACGACCGCGGCACGCTCTGCATCTCGACCCAGGCGGGCTGCGCCATGGGGTGCCTCTTTTGCTCGACGGGCAAACAGGGGTTCAATCGCAATTTGCGTACGAGCGAAATTGTCGGTCAGCTCTGGTGGGCCGAACGCGAACTCCGACGCGATCGCGGCATCACCGATCCGAACGATCGCGTGATCAGCAACGTGGTGCTGATGGGCATGGGGGAACCCCTCCAGAATCTCGACAACGTGATTCCCGCGCTCAAGCTCTTTCTCGACGACAACGGCTACGGTCTGTCGCGACGCCGGGTGACGGTGTCCACGTCCGGACTCGTGCGTCAAATGGACAAGCTCGCCGAAGCGGCTCCGGTCGCTCTCGCCGTGAGCTTGCATGCGGCCGACGACGAGTTGCGCGATAAGCTCATGCCCGTCAACCGGAAGCACCCTCTCGCCGACCTGATGGCCGCGTGCCGACGTTACCTCAAGGTGGCGCCGCGCGACTTCATCACGTTCGAATACGTAATGCTCGGCGGGATCAACGACGGTCTCGACGAGGCCGAAAAACTGATCGAACTCGTGCGGCGCGAAAACGTTCCGTGCAAGTTCAACCTGATTCCCTTCAATCCTTTCACGCAGTCGGATCTTCGCAAGCCCGAACGCGATCGCGTGCTCGCTTTCTGCCGCCGCCTCAACGAGGCGGGCATTGTGACGACCGTTCGCAAGACGCGCGGCGACGACATTGATGCCGCATGCGGGCAGCTTGCGGGCGAAGTGCGCGACCGCACGCGCCGTGCCGAACGCCTCGCGCAACAAAAGGCCGAAGCGGCCGTCATCCTGCAAAAAGGCATGGGTACGCGCTGAGCGCCGCCCCAAAAGCGAGAGGGAACCTCGAACCAATTACCAGGACGGAATCCTTCCGAGAGTCCGTCCACACCGAAGAGATGGACGCCATGGCGAAAGAAGATCCGACGATCGTGGAAAAGGCCGCAACCCAGGGGTTCGGCGAGGAATTGCGCAAGGCCCGCGAAGCCGCGGGCATCTCGCTCGGCGACATGGCCGTGAAGTGCCGTCTCTCGGTGATGCAGATTCGAGCGCTCGAAAGCGAAGACATGTCGCAGCTGCCCGAGCCCGTCTACGTGCGCGCCTTCATCCGCGGCTACGCCCAGCAGCTCGGGCTTGATCCCGTGCGTCTTCAGGCCGACTACAACGCCCGCTACGGACGCACGGGCGGCAACGTCGGTCAGGTGCCCGTAACGAACCCGAACGAAGAACAGGTCATCCGCTCGAATTCGAGTCATCGCGGTCTCAAGGTGAGTCTTTTCTTCGTCTTTATTCTCATCGTGGCTGCGGGGGCCTGGGGGCTTTACACGGACCGCTTCGGTTCGAACGTTCTGAGCGAAGCCGAAAAGGTCGAAGAGGGCGTGAACGAAGTGCAGACGCCCGTCGCGACGGGTTCGCCTGCATCGACTGCGAGCGAAGCCGCTTCGGCGCCGACGGCTCCCGTTGCTCCGGTCGCGACTCCCGCTCCCGCCCCGACGCCGGCTCCGGCCGAGCCCAATGTTGCGTCCGCCGCGCCGGTGACGCCGGTCGCTCCTGCTGCCGAGAACACGCAGAGCGCTTCGAACGCGCCCGCCCGTGCGGTTGACGAGCCCGCACGGACCGATCCCGTCGCTCCCGTCGTGCACCGCGTAACGCTCGAGACGAGCGCTTCCTGCTGGGTGCAGGTGACGGGCCCCGCGGGCGAACGCATCGTCGCGCGTGAAATGAAGGCGGGCGAGTCGCACACGGTCGACGTGCCTTCGGGCTCGCGCTTTACGATCGGCAACGGTCGCGCGCTCACGCTGTCCGTCGACGGGAAGGCCTACGATTACGCCTTCGCGATCCGAAATGGGGTCGCGCGCTTCGCCCTGCAGTAAAGCGACGGTCCGACATCACCACGGCGGCGCAGCGTTTGCGCCGCTTTTTTCACGTTTTCGAAAAGCACCATGACAACCATTCGAACGGAAGGCTTGCAACGTCACCCGACCCATGCGGTCGAGGTGAAGTGGAAGGACCACACGGTCACGATCGGCGGGGGACGTCCCGTCGTCGTTCAGTCGATGACCAACACCTCGACGGCCGATGTGGAGAAAACCGTCGAACAGGTGCTCGCGCTCGCGCGTGCGGGCAGCGAACTCGTGCGTCTCACGGTCAACACGCCCGAAGCCGCCCGTGCGGTCGTTGCGATTCGAGAAAAACTCGATCGGGTGGGGTGCTTCGTGCCGCTCGTGGGGGATTTTCACTACAACGGCCACAAGCTCCTTACCGAAGTCCCCGAATGCGCGGCGGCGCTCTCAAAATACCGCATAAACCCGGGGAACGTCGGCAAGGGCGATCGCGCGGCGGAAAATTTCGCCGTGATGATCGAAACCGCCAAGCGTTACGGCGCCGCGGTGCGTATCGGTGTCAACGGCGGTTCCCTCGATCAGGATCTGCTCGCGCGGATGATGGATGAGAACAACGCCCGAACAGAACCCGCGGATCCCTCTGAAGTGCTCCTTGAGGCACTTGTCGAAAGCGCCCTTTCGAGTGCCAAGGGGGCCGAGGCGCTGGGGCTCCCTGCCAACCGGATCGTTCTTTCCTGCAAGGTTTCGACCGTGCCGGAATTGTTGCGTCTTTACCGCATGCTTGCGAAGCGTTCCTCCTACGCGCTTCACCTCGGACTCACCGAAGCGGGGATCGGCTCGAAGGGTATCGTCGCTTCGAGCACGGCCCTCGGCGTGCTCCTTGAAGAGGGGATCGGCGACACGATTCGCGTCTCGCTCACGCCCGCGCCCGGCGCAGCCCGCACGGAAGAAGTCGTCGTCGCGCAGGAAATCCTGCAAAGCCTCGGGCTTCGCTCGTTCCTTCCGACCGTGACAAGTTGCCCGGGGTGCGGTCGCACGAGCTCGGAATTGTTCCAGGAGCTAGCCGCCTCGACGCAGAAATTCCTCCGGGAACGCATGCCCGAGTGGCGTACTACGTATCCGGGCGCCGCGGGCATGAAAGTGGCCGTCATGGGGTGCGTCGTGAACGGCCCCGGCGAAAGCCGTCAGGCCGACATCGGCATCAGTCTTCCCGGGGCGGGCGAGAGTCCCGTCGCCCCCGTCTACATCCGCGGCGTCAAGGTCGCGAGCCTTAAAGGTTCCGACATGGGGGAACGCTTTCAGGCTATGATTGAAGAATTCGTGCAAACCACGTACGCACAATAAATTTCATAAAAATCATAGGAGTCGCGATAGAGCGATCCCGCATCAACGAAGGTTTCGACAATGGCGAAGGAAAAATTCACGGGCGTCAAGGGCATGAACGACATGCTTCCGCAGGACGCCGCGCTCTGGCAGTTCGTTCAGAAGACGGCCGTCGACGTCCTTGAGCGTTACGGGTACCAGGAAATCCGCACGCCGATTCTGGAAAACACGCGCGTATTCACGCGCGGGGTCGGTGAAGTGACCGACATCGTCGAAAAGGAGATGTACTCCTTCGTCGATTCGATGAACGGCGACCAGCTGACGCTGCGTCCCGAGTGCACGTCCGCCGTGGTGCGTGCCGTGAACGAACACAATCTGCTCTACGGTACCAACCAGCGTCTCTGGTACTGCGGTCCCATGTTCCGTCACGAGCGTCCCCAGCGCGGCCGCTACCGCCAGTTCCATCAGTTGGGCGCCGAAGCCCTCGGGATGGAAGGCCCCGACGTCGATGCGGAAATGATCGTCATGCTCGCGCGTATCTGGAAGGCGCTCGGCGTGGGGCCCGTGAAGCTTGAGATGAACACCCTCGGCGCGCTCGACGAACGTCAGGCGCACCGCGATGCGCTCATCCGCTACTTCGAAGACCACAAGAGCGAGCTCGACGAAGACGCGCTTCGCCGTCTCTATACGAATCCGTTGCGCATTCTCGATACGAAGAACCCCGACATGCAGGAGCTCGTCGACGCGGCCCCGCGTCTGCTCGACTTCCTCGGCGAAAAGAGTCGCGGGTTCCTCAACCGTCTCGAAGAACTCGTGAGCGCGGCCGGGATCGAATACACGATCAACCCGCGTCTCGTTCGAGGTCTCGACTACTACAACCACACCGTCTTCGAGTGGATCACCGACAAGCTCGGCGCTCAGGGCACGATTTGCGGCGGCGGTCGCTACGACCCGCTCGTCGAAATGCTCGGCGGCCGTCCGGCTCCGGGCGTGGGCTTTGCCATGGGGATGGAGCGTGTGATCGAACTCATCCGCGAAGTCGGCAACGTGCCCGTGAAAACGCAGACGGACGTCTACGTCATTCACCACGGCGGCGACACGCAGACAAAGGCCCTGCTCCTTGCGGAAGCGATGCGCGATCTCAACGTGCGCGTCATCGTGCACCCGGGCAGCGGCAGCATTAAGAGCCAAATGAAGAAGGCGGACGCTTCGGGCGCCGACTTTGCGGTCTTTGCAACCGAGGACGAACTTGCCGACGGCGCCGTTTCCGTCAAAGCGCTTCGTGCCTACGACGACGGTCGCACGGTTCCCTTTGCCGAACAAACCCGCGTGGCGCTGGCCGACGCACCGAAGGCGGTGGCGGCGGCGCTTGCAACGATGCGCGCTTGATCGCCCGCATCGCCGACAACGAACTTAGGAGCGCTAAGCGATGGCTTACGACTTGGAAGAGCAGGAAAGTATCGATCAGATGAAGGCCTGGTGGGACACGTGGGGTACCCCCGTGACGGCCGCCGTCTGCGTCGTGTGTCTCGGTTTTGCCGCCTGGAACGGCTGGCACTGGTATCAGCGCAATCAGACGGCTTCGGCGGCAGGCGCCTACGTGCAACTGCAGCACGCCGTGGCCAACAACGATGCGAAAAACATCGCGTCGCTTTCCTCGGGTCTGATTTCCTCGTACGGATCCACGATCTACGCGCCGCTTGCGGCGTTCGTCGCCTCGCAGGCCGCGCTCGGCTCGGGCGACTTCGCCGCGGCGGAAGAGAAGTTGAAGTGGGTGATCGAAAAGTCGAACCACCCCGAATACGAAACAATCGCTCGCGTGCGTCTTGCGGGCGTCTACTACGACGAAGGGAAGCTCGACGACGCGCTCGCTCTCCTTGAAGCCGCGAAGCCCGAACCCCGTCAAAAGTCGATCGTCCTCGATCGTCAGGGCGACATCTGGCGCGCCAAGGGCGACGTCGCCAAGGCCCGCGCCGCTTGGGAAGAGCTCATGAAGGTCGCCGACAAGAACGATCCGATCGTTCGCGTCGTTCAGTACAAGCTGGGCGCTCTCCCGACGGTCGAAGGCTGATCGACCGAGCACACACTGGCGGCCGTCCGATCGGGCGAGCCGCTTCGAAAGCCGCCCGCCCTTTGCCCGGACGGGCGTTTTTCGTGGAAAAGAGGGACCCGGGACGCCGAAAAAGTCCCCTTACCGCTTCACGCCCGAGCATCGGGCCCCGTACAATGACGGCCAACCGACGGCGCCGCGACCCGACGAGGACGGCTCGGATCGTTCCGAACGTTTCCCGCCGCCCCTCCCAGGAGCCTGCGCGACGCGCCGCCTACGTTCGCAAGGAATTTCGAGCATGTCTTTAAACCATGTGCTGACCCGCCTCGCGGCGGCCGCGCTTCTTTCGTTGCCGCTGGCCGGCTGCGGTCTGTTTTCTTCGTCCGATACGCACGAACCCGCCGAACTTCAGGACATCACGCCGAAGACGACGGCCCGCGTGCTTTGGCGCGTCAACGTGGGCGAAGGCGCTTCGCGCAGTCTCGCCCCGGCCGTGACGGACAACGCCGTCTATGCGGCGGGTGAAGACGAGCTCTACCGACTCGACCGTCAGACGGGCGAGGTGGTGTGGCGCGCGAAGACCAAGGGTCGGATTACGGCCGGTGTCGGAACGGACGGCAACTACGTGGCGGTCGGGACCGAGCGAGGTGAAGTCGAAGTCTTCGACGCCGAAGGCAAGTTCGTCTGGAGCGCGACGCTTTCGTCCGACATCGACGTGCCGCCGCTCGTCGGCGCGGGTCGCGTCGTTGTGAAGTCGTCCGATACGCGCATTACCGGTTTTGACCTCATCACGGGCGCCCGCGTCTGGCGCTATCAGGGTCAGGTGCCCGCACTCACGCTCAAGGTCTTCTCGCAGATGGCCTGGTCGCCCGCGGGCGTTCTGATCGGTCAAGCGAACGGTCGCCTTCTCGCCCTCAATCCGAACGACGGCAAGGTGGTGTTCGACGCCGTGATCGGGCAGGCCAAGGGGATCACCGAGGTCGAACGACTGATCGACGTCGTGGGTCGTCCCTGGGTCGACAACGAACTCATGTGCGCGGCCACCTTCCAGGGGAACGTCGTCTGCATGCAGACGCAAAACGGCCGCACGGTCTGGGCCGCTCCCGTCGACGCGGTCACGGGGCCTGTGGCCGACGCTCGCATGGTCTACGAAGTCGACGACGCGGGTCGCATCCATGCGTTCAACCGCACGAACGGCCGCGAAGCTTGGGTGAACGATACGATGCTCTACCGCTCGGTGTCGACCCCGATCCGCGTCGGTTCGACGCTCGCCGTGGGCGACTACGAGGGCTACGTCACGTTCCTCAATCCCGCCACGGGCGAAGCGGTGGCGCGTACGTCACTCTCGGGTGCGATCGCGTCGCCCGCCGCGCAGTACGGGTACGGTGCGATCTTCCAGACGATTGAAGGCGACGTCGCCCACATCGTCGAGGAACCGCTCGGCGAATAACCGTCCGGGCTCCCCGTCGAGCCGTTTCTTTTTCGAATTGACCGCCGGGGCGTGCGTGACCGAACCACCGCCCCGGCCTTTTGATTTTTTGAGAACCTATGCTTCCTGTTGTTGCACTCGTTGGTCGTCCGAATGTCGGCAAGTCGACGCTCTTCAACCGACTCACGCGAAGCCGCGACGCCATCGTCGCCGATTATCCGGGCCTCACCCGCGACCGTCAGTACGGTCAGGGCCGCATCGGTCCGCGTCCCTACATCGTCGTTGACACGGGCGGTTTCGAGCCCGTGAAGAGCGAAGGCATCGTCAAGGCGATGGCCAGTCAGGCCGAACTCGCGATCGAAGAGGCCGACGTCGTTCTCTTCGTGTGCGACGCCCGTGCGGGTCTGACGCCGCACGACGCGCGCATCGCGCAGCACCTGCGCGAATCGGGCCGTCCCGTGATGCTCCTCGTCAACAAGGCCGAGGGCCTTTCCGACGTCGCGAAGGCGGAATTCTACGAGCTCGGGCTCGGCGAACCCTACCTCATTTCGGCCGCTCACGGTCAGGGCGTGCGCGCGGTGATCGACCTCGCGCTCGAACCCTTCCCCGAAGAGAAGGACGAGGAAGAGGAAACGGATCCCGATGCTCCCAAGCGCCTCAAGGTAACGCTCGCAGGACGCCCGAACGCAGGCAAGTCGACGCTCATCAACGCGCTGATCGGCGAAGAACGTCTGATTGCCTTCGACATGCCCGGTACGACCCGCGACGCGATCAAGGTCGACTTCGAGTACGAGGGGCGCCCCTACGAACTCGTCGACACGGCGGGTCTTCGCAAGAAGGGCAAGGTCTTCGAAGCGATCGAGAAGTTCTCCGTCGTCAAGACCCTCCAGGCGATCGAAGACGCGAACGTAGTCATTCTCGTCATTGACGCGAAGAACGGCATCGCCGACCACGACGCGCACATCGCGGGTTACGTGTTGGAGAGCGGCCGCGCTCTCGTCGTCGCCGTCAACAAGTGGGACCTCATGGACGGATACGAGCGCGAAATGTTCTCGCTTGAACTCGAGCGCAAGCTTCACTTCCTGCGCTGGGCCCGCATGATCCGCATCTCCGCTCTGAAACGCAACGGGCTCAATCATCTGATGCGTGCGGTCGATGAAGCACATGCGGCCGCCTACCGCAAGATTTCGACGCCCAAGCTCACGCGCGCCCTCATCGAAGCGGTCGAACGCCAGCAGCCCCCTCGCGCCCGCGGCGGCCGTCCGAAGCCCCGCTACGCCCATCAGGGCGGATCCAACCCGCCCGTCATTGTCATTCACGGCAACGCGCTCGAAGACATCGGCGAGAGCTACCGTCGCTACCTCGAAAGCTTCTTCCGCGAGAAGTTCGATCTTGCGGGCACGCCCCTTCGCATCGAATTCCGCACGAAGGAGAACCCCTTCGTCAAGGCGGACGAAAAGCGCTGAGCGTTCGGTATTTGCCGGGGGAACGTTTGTTAACGCATTTCCCCCGCGGCATCGGGGGGAAAGGGACGGTCGGTGTTAAGATTGACCTGAACCGTTTCGGGCGTTGCTCCGAGGGCGACGCCCGTCCCCCGTGAGGAGCTCGGGTCGGCCGCGAGGTCGCCCGAATCCGCGAAAAAACAACAAGGCTTTTTTGCCGTTTCGGTACGGTTCCGAACGGCCGGAGAATAATAACTATGGCTACGAACAAAGGGCAGCTCCTGCAGGATCCCTTCCTCAACACGCTCCGCAAGGAACATATTCCGGTTTCGATCTACCTCGTCAACGGTATCAAGCTTCAGGGCCAGATCGAATCTTTCGACCAGTACGTGGTGCTTCTGCGTAACACCGTGACGCAGATGGTTTACAAGCACGCCATCAGCACCGTCGTGCCGACCCGTTCGGTCACCGTCGCCTCGAGCGCCGCCAACTCGTCGGAGAACTAAACTGGCCGTCTTCCAGATCGATGAGACGCGCGAGGAGAAGGCTTCGCGCGCCTTTCTTGTCTCCGTGCTCATGGGCCGAAACTACTACACGGATTCGGCCGAAGAGCTTCGCCTTCTCGTTACCTCGGACGGGCTCGAGCCCTGCGGCCTCATGCAGGCCAAACGCGACAAACCCGATCCCGCCACCTATCTCGGCTCCGGGAAGATCGAGGAATTGAAGACCGTTGCCGAAGAAAGCGGTGCCGACGTCGTCGTCTTCGACGTGGCGCTCTCGGCCGCGCAACAGCGCAACATCGAGCGAACGATTGAAAAACCCGTGCTCGACCGCACGCAGCTCATTCTCGATATCTTCCGCGCCCGCGCGAAAAGCCGCGAAGGGCGTCTTCAGGTCGAACTCGCCCGCCTCGAACACCTCTCGACGCGCCTCGTGCGCGGTTGGACTCACTTGGAGCGTCAGCGCGGGGGGCTCTCCAAAACGGGCGGCCCGGGCGAAAAGCAGATCGAACTCGACCGCCGCATGATCGGCGTGCGCGTGAAGCAGTTGCGCGACCAGTTGAAAAAGCTCGCACGTCAGCGCGGCACGCAGCGTCGCGCCCGCACGCGCGGCGATACCCTTACCGTCTCGCTCGTGGGCTACACGAACGCGGGGAAGTCAACGCTTTTCAACAAACTGACGCGTGCGAGTTCGTACGCGGCCGACCAGCTTTTCGCCACGCTCGACACGACGGCACGTCGTTGCTGGATCAGCGATGAAGAAACGGTCGTTGCGAGCGACACCGTGGGCTTTATCCGGGGGCTTCCCCATCAGCTGATCGAAGCTTTCAAGTCGACGCTCGACGAAACCGTGCATGCGGATCTACTTCTGCATGTGGTTGATGCCTCGTCGAACGTACGCGAAGACCAGATTCGGGAAGTGAATGCCGTGCTCGAAGAAATCGAAGCAGACACGATCCCCGTGATTCTTGTCTACAACAAGATCGACCGTGCGAACCTCGAACCCGAAATCGTGCGTCATTCCGACGGGACGCCCAAAGCGGTGTTTCTCTCGGCACTGACGGGCGAAGGGCTTGATTTGCTGCGCAGTGCGATCGGGGAATTTTCCGCCAAGTGGCGCGAAGAGAATCCGAACGAGCCGCGCGCTCCGGAACCCTGGGAAGAAGAGCTTGAAGCCGAACACGCGACGAAGACTCCGGAAGAGGAACTCCGCGCGCTCGAAGCGCTCCTCTGAGGTCGAACACTGCTACCGATTCGCTTCAAATCGACGAAAACGCCCCGCCCTTCGCATCAAAAGGCGGGGCGTTTTCGTAGGAAATTCGGGACGAGCCGTCCCGAACGTCACTTGGCGCGGAATCGTCCCGCCGCGAGCGCCACGGCAAGGAGCAACGCCGCTTCGCAGAGGAAAGCCGTGGAAAGACTCGTACGGTGCGCGACGAAGCCGATCAAGGCGGGCCCCGTCAGGAGCCCCGCATAGCCGAGCGTCGTGGCGCTCGCAAGGGCCAGAGCCATCGGCATCTCCTTTTGTTCGCCCGTCGCCGCAAAGGCGATCGGGACGATGTTGGAGCTTCCGACGCCGAGAAGGAAGAACGCCAAGAGTGCCGCTTCCTCCGAGTCCACCCCGACCGCAAGAAGGAGCGCGAGCGCTGCCAGGAACGCCCCCGTGCGCACGGTCGCCCGCGGACCGATCCGGGCGATCAGCCGGTCGCCGAGAAAGCGCATCACGGTCATCGCCACGGAGAAAAATGCAAAGCCGAGACCTGCGTTTTCAAGGCTCATGCCACGGGTTTCCGTGAGAAAAAGTCCCGACCAGTCGAGGACCGCACCTTCGGCGAGAAAGAGGATGAAGCAGACTGCGCCGAGAAAGAGCACGCCGCCGCGCGGCAGAACGAAAAGGGGCGTCTTGTCGCCGCTCTTTTTCTCTTCCCGGCCCGCCTCTTCGATTACCCAGCGACCGACTTTGAACCAGACGAGTACGAAGAGGACCGTGAGGAGCATCGCCGCCGCAACGGGCGAAAAGGAAAGGTGCAGGAGCGCCGTCATCGCCAACGCGCCAGCGACACCGCCCACGGAATAAAGTGCGTGAAATCCCGAGAGAAGGCGCTTGGGGCTCCGCGCGTCGACCACGACCGAATGAACGTTCATCCCGACGTCGATTCCGCCGAAGGCCATACCGAAAAGAAGAAGTCCCAGCCCCGTAACGAGGGCGCCCGCTAGGGAAGCTGCTTCCAAGGGGAGCCACAGCGTGAGGGCGAGCGCAACGAGGAGTGCGCCGCAGACGGGTACGGAACACGCGAGCACGCGCCGTGCGCCGGCCCGCGCGACCCACGCGCCCGCCGCAGGCATGGCGATCAGCCCCCCGAGGCCGAGTGCGAGCAGCAAAAGTCCGAAGCTTCCTTCGTCAAGCCCGAGGTGTGTTTTGACGAAGGGAACGAGCGAGGCCCAGACGGCCATGAAAAAGCCCGCGATGAAAAAGGAGAGGCGGGTGGCGTGGTGTTCGCGGGGAATTTCCGACCACCACGGGCGGGAGGGACGGGGGGCGAAAGCGGACATAAGGAAAAGAGACAACGAAGGCCGCGCCCGCAGGCGTTCGGGCGCGGCGTGAGGAGGACGGGAGAAAACCGAAAGCGTTCGACCTCAGGGAAGAAGGGCTTCCGTGTGAACACGCTTCGGATCGCATCCGAGCCCGATCACGGCTTCGGCCATGGAATTCATGAAGCCCTCGCTACCACACGCGTAGACGGTGCGGTTCGCAACGTCGGGGCAGTATTCGAGGATGCGTTCGGCCGTGAGGCGCCCCGCGGGTTCGCCGGGGAGGGGGTCTTCCTTCACGAAGGGAAGGAAGGTGAGCTCTTCGCGGCACTCGGCGAGCGTGCGCCAGAGTTTGCCGAAGACGACCGACGCCTGGTTGCGCGCGCAGTAGAGCACCGTAACGGGTGTGCCCGGACGGCGAATGAGAAGGTCGCGTGCAATCGACATCACGGGCGTGACACCGATCCCCGCGGCGATGAGAAGGAAGGGCCCCGGGTCCTTTTCGTCGACGACGAAGTCGCCCATCGGTTCCGAGATCGAGAAGCGGGCCCCGACGGGTACGTCCTTCGTGATCCAGCCGGAGCCTCGGCCGCCCGGCACGCACCGAACGGTGAGCGTTGTGAATTCGCACGAGTCGCAGGTCGACGAGACCGTCCAGCACCGAACGAGCCCCGTGTTTCCGATCGGAACCATCACGAATTGGCCCGCCTTGGGTCGGAACGTTTTCGGAGTTTCGAGTTGAATCGTCCAGGTGTCGGGCGTTTCGCAAACGCGCCCGTGAAGCCTCACGGGTACGGTAAAGGGCATCGTCATAAAGCCTCCGCGAAGAGAGTGTTTGAGCGTGACCGAGTATAGACCGCGCGCCCCGAAACGTCGGACCGACAGGGAGGAAGTGAGAAAGAAAACGGGAAAACAAAAAACTCCGACGCAACCGCACGGGGTCCGTCGGAGTTTCGGGGAAGGAGAAAGCGGCCGGAACCTCTCCCGCCGCTTTTTTCACGCTTTGCCCGAGTGCTCAAACGAGCGAGAAGAAACGGCGTACCATGCGGATGCGTTCTTCGACCGTATCGAGGCGCAGGAACTCCTTGTCGCAGTGGAAGCCCCCGCCCGCAGGGCCGCAGCCGTCGATCACGGGAACGCGCATGGCGGCGATGTGGTTGCCGTCGGAGCCGCCGCCCGCATCGATCCACGAGGCTTCGAACCCTTCGAGACGGGCCGCTTCGGTAATTTTCGCCACGAGTTCCTTCGTGTCGGGAGAAAGCGGCATGGCGGGCGAGCGGTTGAGCATTTCGATCGTCTGCGTGACGCCTTTGACCCAGGTCGAATCGGCCAGTTCGCGCAACGCCCGGTCGAGCGACGCGTGGTGTTCGTCGAACCAGTAGCGCGTGTCGATTTCGACCGTGCAGCGGTCCGAGATGACGTTCGAGACGGTGCCCCCGTGGATGACGCCCGGGTTCACGGTCGTGCCGAGCGATTCGTCGGCAAGACCGTACGCGGCGAGCGCGAAACGCATCGCGGCGATGTTGGCGTTGCGGCCGTCCTTGGGGTTGTTGCCCGCATGCGAGGAGACCCCTTTGAAAGTGACGCGGTAGCTTGCAACACCCTTACGGGAGCGCACGAGTTCGCCGCCCGCACGAGCCGCTTCGAAAACGAGCACGTTGCGCGCCTTTTTGCCGTGCTCGCAGAGCCAGGCGGTCGAGGCTTTCGAACCGGTTTCTTCGTCGGGGTTGAAGGCGCAGCAAATCGACAGACGTTCGAGGTCCTTCGGGTCCGCGGTCTTGCAGGCGTAATAGGCGGCCAGAACCCCGCCTTTGCAGTCGGAGCAACCCGGGCCGTAGGCACGGTCGCCTTCGACGCGCAGGGGGCGCTCCGCCGCCGTACCGTCGGGGAAGACCGTATCAAGGTGCCCGTTCATCATCACGTCGTAGTGATCGGCATCGGGCTTGTTGCGGCAGAGAAGCCCTTTGCCGACGGAGGGGCCGAGGTCGACGAGTTCACAAACGAAGCCGATCGACTCGAAGTAGCCCTTCATGATTTCCGCGGCGCGCGTCACGCCCGCACGGTTGGCGGTTCCGCAGTCGAGATTGACGAGCGGCTCGAGATCCTTGAGGTAATCGTTGAGCAGGGTCATGATCAAGTGGATTCTTCAAAAACAAAAAAATACCGCCGGTCCCCGAAGAGGCCGGCGGTCGTCGATCGATGCGTCAGGCAAAGAAGCGCATGAGGATCATGCCGATGCAGGCCATGAGAATGCTGTTGAGCATCAGCACGGGCCAATACTTCTTAGGCACGTTCGCAACGCCGAGGAGGCGTCCCAGGTACTGAATCTGCGAGGCCATCAGAATGAGGGCGGGCGCGAGAATCGTGACGTCGTGCCCGTTGAGCGTGCCGCTCGCGGCCAGGCTCGCCGCCACGCCGACGCCCGCGCCGCACGAGAGCCACGTCGCAAGAAGGACCGAGAGGGCTTCGCCCGGAAGGCCGAAGACGCCCATGACGCCGCCGAAGTTTTCGCCGAGGAACGACATCACGCCGAAGAGTTGCAGCATGTACGTGAGGACGAACGCCATGAGTACGTTGGGCAACAGGCTGTAGAGGCCGATGTTGAGCCCCTTCTTCGTCCCGACGATGAAGATGTCGAACGGGTTGTTGCTCTTCGTTTCGGTGGAATTACTGCTCATTTTCGAAATCCTTCCTGTAGACGGTGTGCAAGAGCGAGCGGATGAACATGCCGCCCACGAACTTCAAGCAAAGAATGATGACCATCGGGATCCAGACGGCGCAGGTGAACATGCCGAAGAGGGCCGAAACGGTTGAGTAGTAGTTGCTGATGCAACCCGCCCCCGAATACTGCCAGGCGCAGATCGTCACGAGGTTGCGTTTCGTGATGTGGCCTTCGTCGTAAAGGGCGCGCGTGATCGCGGCACCGCCGTCGGTACTCTGCAGGTCGGTGATGAGCGCAAGGCCCGTCTTCCCGGGAACGCCGAGGAGCGGACGAAGGAGCGGGGTGAGGAGCACCTGAGCGGCACGCAGAGCGCCGTAGTGCTCGAGTACTTCGATGAGGCCCATGGCGAGCATGACGCCCGGAATGAGGGAGAGCGAGAAAAGGAAGCCCGCACGAGCGCTGAGGCCGCCCGCACCGGTGAAGTTGTTCTTCGACTCGGCGATCGTGCCGAATTTGCCGATCAGAGTCGTGTAGTCGAATGCGCCGAGCCATTGCTGGGATTCGGGCATGTTGTAAAAGACGCCGGAGAAATAGATGATGGCGAAGGCCAGGGCAATGTAGGCCCCGATACCCGCCTTGGGATTCTCTTCAGAGGCGTTTGCCTGCTGGGAGGGGGTGTCGGACATAAGGGTTCCTCTGTAATCAGGGTCGAAGATGTTACTTTTGTAACCTCCAAGTCCTCTATCCTACGGAGAAGGCGCGCCCGATGCGTAGGGTATCTGTCGTATGGGGTTTGACGGTCGGGGCCCTTGATTTTTCTCGGTACATCAGGGGTATCCGTCAAAAGAGGGGGCGGTTTCATCGGCCAACCCGTTCGGATTCGCCCGAAAAGTCCGTACGGCGCGGGAATCGGACGGAATGTGTTCGGGATTCGGGTATGCGAGAGGGGGGATTTTCTTTGCGAATCATTGCGAAAGAACGTATCCCGACACGGCTTTCGATACAATTTCCTGATCGAAAATACGGGACGTTTCCGTGCCCCCAGGCGCGTCGAATCGTCCTACGGACAATCGGAGAACACCATCCATGTCGCTCAATGACCCCCATTGGGGCCGCGGTTCCGACGAGCCGCAAGACACGAAAAAGGACGAGGGTCGCGAAGAGACGCCCGCGGGCGGGCGCAACAACGGTCGCGACGACTACAACGACCGCGACGATCGAAACGATCGCGACGACATCCCTTCGCGCAATGCGCGCAATCGTCGCACCGACCGCGACAATCGCGACGACGGGGAGGGAGACGAACTCGACCGTCTCTGGCGCAATTTCACCGACATGATCAACGACGCGATGGGCGGTCGCAACGAGAATCGTCGTCGCGAGGATCTGCGCTCGCGTTTGAAGTCGCGCGACGACTTCTCGTACGAGGATGATCGCCGTCGCAACGAAGACGACCGCGACGAGGATCCTGCAGCGGGTCCGCGCGTGCGACCCGAACCGCACCGCGAATCCGAACCCGTCTCGCCCCTCGAAGCCTTCCGCCGTGCTCGGGAGCGCGAACGCCGTTCGGGCGGCGCGGGGCGTCGCGGAGAGAAGCGCTCGGGCTTCGGTGCGGGGGTTTTCCTGGCGTTTGTCGTTGCGGGTTGGGCCGCTTCGGGCTTTTATATCGTGCCCGAAGGGCAAACGGGCGTCGTGACGACGTTCGGTCGCTACGCCGAGTCGACCATGCCGGGCTTTCACTGGCACATGCCCGCTCCCGTTCAGAGCGTGCAACTCGTCGATGTGAGCAGCGTGCGCACGACCGAAATCGGCGGTTCCGCGAGCTCGAACCGTCTGCGCGAAGCGCTCATGCTCACCGACGACGAAAACATCGTCGACGTGCAGTTCACCGTCCAGTACCGCATCAAGCCCGAAACGGGCGCGAAGGACTACCTCTTCAACACGCGCGCGCCCGACACGTCGGTCGTGCAGGCGGCCGAGTCGGCCATGCGCGAAGTGGTCGGTCGCAAGACGATGGACAGCATCCTTTTCGAATCGAAGGCCGAAATCGCCGAAGCCGTGAAGGCTTCGATGCAGTCGATGCTCGACCGGTATTCGACCGGGATCGAAGTGATGAGCGTCGCCATTCAGAACGCTCAGCCTCCGCAGCCCGTTCAAGCGGCCTTCAACGACGCCGTCAAGGCGGGTCAGGACCGCGAACGCTCGATCAACCTCGGCGAAGCGTACATGAACGCGGTTCTGCCGAAGGCTCAGGGTACGGCCTCGCGCCTCAAGGAAGAGGCCGAGGGTTACAAAGCGCGCGTCGTGGAAACGGCCGAGGGCGACGCGGATCGCTTCAAGTCGATCTACAACGAGTACAAGGCCGCGCCCGAAGTGACGCGCGACCGCCTCTACATCGATGCGATGCGCGAAGTCTTCTCGAACGTTTCGAAGATCTACGTGGACAGCGACTCGGGGAACAATCTCCTCTACCTGCCGCTCGACAAGATCGTCTCGACGACGAAGAAGGCTGCCGAAACGGAAACGCTCGACGCTCAGGGTGCGCTCGGCGCTGCCCCGGCGCCCGCTGTCTCGCCCTCGACGACGGGCACGTCGAACACCGCCGCGGCGCACTACGAAACGGAGCCCGCCGCCGACATCCGCGACATCCGCTCGCGTCTCCGCTGATTTAAAAGGTTGACAACGTGAAACGCATCATCAACATCGTCATTGCTCTCGCGGTGCTTGCGGGCGCCGCACGCCTGTGTCTCTACACGGTGAACGAGCGCGAGTACGCCATGGTGTTCGCGCTCGGCGAACTCCGTACGGTCGTCGATCAGCCGGGGTTGCACTTCAAGCTGCCGCCCCCCTTCCAGAACGTCGTCTACCTCGACAAGCGCATTCTGACGCTCGACGCTTCGGGGGCCGATCTCGTGCAAACGAGCGAGAAGAAAAACCTCATGATCGACACCTTCGTGAAGTGGCGCATCGGCGACCCGCGCCGCTACTGGGTGTCTTTCCAGGGGAGCGAGCGCGCCGCGTCGGACCGGGTCTCGGCGCTTCTGCGCGACGTGCTCAACATCACCGTCAACAAGCGCACGGTCAACCAGATCACGTCGGCGGAACGTGAAAAGGCGATGGGCGAAATTTCGACCCTCCTGCAGGCGCGCGTCAAGGACGTCGGCATCGACATCGTCGATGTTCGCATGAAGCGCGTCGACTTCACGCCCGAAATTTCCGAGTCGGTCTACCGCCGCATGGAAGCCGAACGCAAGCGCGTCGCTTCGGAGGAACGCTCCAAGGGCGCCGCTCAGGCCGAACGCATCCGCGCCAACGCCGACCGTCAGAGCGAGGTGATTCTTGCCCAGGCGTATCGCGACGCCCAGAAAATCAAAGGCGAAGGCGACGCCGCCGCGGCCCGCATCTACGCGGAAGCTTTCGGCAACGACCCGGAATTCGCGCGCTTTTACCGTTCGCTCGAAGCCTACAAGCAGAGCTTTGCCGAGAAGAGCGACGTGATGGTGATCGACTCGAACGCCGATTTCTTCGGTTTCATGAAGGAAAAACAAGCGAAATGAAGCCCTGGGAGGTCATGGTCGCCGCGCTCGGCTGGGTGCTCGTTATCGAGGGGTTGCTGCCTCTGACGGCTCCCGAGGTCTGGAAAAAGACCGTGAGTGAAATCGCCCGCGCGCGTCCCGAAACGCTTCGTGCCGCCGGCGCGGTCTTCGTGGCCGCAGGCGTCACGATCGTGCTTTGGATGACGGGCTGACGCTCCCGAATCGGACGCTCAACGCGGTAGGAACGACCCGAACGTCGGTTTTTCAGCCGGCGATTCGGACGAAGGTCGTCCGACCGTGCTATTGTGCGTTTGTAAAGCGGTCCGCTTTACGCGGACCGGTCCCCGGACGGCCGTTTCGTTGCGATCGGCCGTTCTTTTTTTGGGGTTTCGGCTGACCGGCGCGTGGGTTTTCGGAACCGACCGCGCGAGGACGCCGCTCGATATCCGGTTTCATCAACTCTAAGTTCCAAGGAAACGTTAGAAATGGGCAAGAATGTAGTCGTTGTCGGCGCTCAGTGGGGCGACGAAGGCAAGGGCAAGATCGTCGACTGGTTGACGGAAAAAGCCGACGGCGTCGTTCGCTTCAACGGCGGCCACAATGCGGGCCACACGCTCGTCATCAACGGCAAGAAGACGATTTTGCGCCTCATCCCCTCGGGCATCATGCACGCGACGAGCGTCTGCTACCTCGGCAACGGCGTCGTCTTCTCACCCGAAGCATTCTTCCGCGAAGTCGACGAACTGATCGCGATCGGCGTCCCCAACGTTGAAAAGCGCCTGCGCGTTTCCGAAAATGCGCCGCTCATCATGCCCTACCACGTGGCGCTCGACCACGCGCGCGAAGCCGCTCTCGGCAACAAGAAGATCGGCACGACGGGGCGCGGCATTGGTCCCGCGTACGAAGACAAGATCGCCCGCCGCACGGTGCGCGTGGCGGACCTCTTCCATCCGGAACGCTTCGCCGAACAGGTTCGCGCCGTGATGAAGCTCCACAACTTCACGCTCGAGAAGTTCCTCGGCGCCGAGCCGCTCGATCCGGAAAAGGTGATTGCCGAAGCGCTCTCCTACGCCGATCGTCTCCGCCCGATGGTCTGCGACGTCTCCGAAGAGCTCCACGAACAGATGGCTGCCGGTAAGCAGTTCCTCTTTGAAGGGGCTCAGGGCTCCATGCTCGACATCGACCACGGCACCTATCCGTACGTCACCTCTTCGAACACCGTTGCGGGCTCGGCCTGTGCGGGCGCGGGCGTGGGGCCGCATGAACTCAATTTCGTGGTCGGCATCACGAAGGCCTACTGCACCCGCGTGGGCGAAGGTCCCTTCCCGACCGAACTGCACGACGACGTGGGCGAAGCGCTCCGTCAGAAGGGCAACGAATTCGGTGCCGTGACGGGTCGTCCCCGCCGCTGCGGCTGGTTCGACGGTGCGGCGCTGCGCCGCGCCGTGCAGATCAACGGCATCACGGGCCTTGCGATCATGAAGCTTGACGTGCTCGACGGCTTCGAAACGATCAAGCTCGGCGTGGGCTACCGCTACAACGGCAAGACTCTCTCGATCATGCCCTCGGGCGCGGATGCGGTCGCGCAGTGCGAACCGATCTACGAAGAATTCCCGGGTTGGAAGGAAAGCACCTATGGCGTGACGAAGTGGGAAGACCTTCCCGAAACGGCCCGCCGTTACCTCGAGCGCCTCTCCGAGGTGGCCGGTGCCCCGATCACCCTCGTGTCGACGGGTCCCGACCGCGGGCAGACCATTTTGCACGCCGATCCGTTTGCGGGTTAAAATAACGCCCCCGTGACGGGCGAAAGGGCGACGGGTAAAAGTCCGCCGCCCTTTGTTTATTTCAGGGGGTGCAACCCCTTCTTCCTTTCTCTCGAAAGCGCCGGCCGTTCGAGCGAACGCCGTCTTTCCTCTACCGAAGCCAAGCACCATGTCCGATATTGCTTACACCTGGGACGAATACATCGACCTCAACGAACGGCTTGTCTGCAACGTCGCCGAAAGCGGCTGGGCGTTCGACAGCCTGCTTTGCCTCTCGCGCGGTGGGATGCGTCCGGGCGACTTCTTCAGCCGCGTCTACGACATGCCCCTCGCGATTCTCGCGACGAGCTCCTACCGCGAAGCCAAAGGTACCGTGCAGAGCGATCTCGACATCGCCGACTGCATCACCGGCGTGAGCGAACTCAAAGGCCGCGTGCTTCTTGTCGACGACATGGTCGACTCCGGCAAGACGATCAAGGAAGTGGTCGCCCACCTGAAGAACCGCTATCCCGAAATCACCGAAATCCGCGTGGCCGTGCTCTGGTACAAGGCCCACTCGGTCCTGAAGCCCGACTGGTACGTCGAGTACCTCGAAGACAATCCCTGGATCCATCAGCCCTTCGAGTGCTACGACGCGCTCGGCCCCGAAGCGCTCATCGCCCGCGTGAAGGCGAAGGAAGCCGCCAAGGCCTGCTGAGATTCGAATTCGACCACGCAAGGGGCGAACGGAAACCGAAAATCCCGACGACATCCTCCATGCGATGTGTCGGGATTTTTTTACCCCGGCGAAAGTCCTTCCCTTTTGGTGCGGGAGGGTTTACGCTAAGAGGGTCTGCGGAATCGCTTAGAATTCACTCGCCTTGCGAGGCCGTCGCGCTTGAAAAAACGCGAATTACGACAAAAAAGAGCGCTTCGCGAATCTTCCTACAACACACACGATTTCTCTCGACACCATGCCGACCGAAACGACTACCGCCGCGGTCCCGCCCATCTCCGAGGCGACGGGTACGCAGATCCTTCAGGGGCTTGTCGAACCGACGCCCGACGCGCTGACCATTAGCGAGATCGCCACCAACTGGTGGGGATCGCTCACGTACGACAACATCGCCCTGCAGTTCGGCATCGTGATCGTCGCCGTCGTGACGGGCTTCATCCTGGCGCGGCGCGTCAACAGCCGCGCGCTCGCCTTCTCGATTTCGAGCATCGACGCGCTCGCGCACAAGGAGGATCCGACCTTCCTCGAACGCATGGGCGTCAAACTCGTGCAGTTCATGAAGGAGCTCCTTGCGGGCATCTCTTTCAGCTTCATCTCCGGTTCGATCGTTGCGATCGGCGCCTTTGCGATGACGAAGGGCCTCGGCTTCAAGAGTGATAGCCTCATTTTCTGCAACGTCGCCTACAACCTTCTCTACGCCTTTGCGCTTCTCTCCGTCATCCTTCAGTTCGCAAGCCTCCTTTTCGGCACGAAGGTGCTGACGTCGGGCGTGAAGCGGCTTTTGCGGATCGGCTTCTGGATCCTCGTCGTCTTGCAGTTTTTCGGCATTCTCGGGCACGCAATCGGGTTCATGGAGGAGACACGCATTCCGTTCGGCGGCGGCAACGTCACGCTCTGGACGGTCTTCGTTGCGGTTCTGACGATTCTCCTCTCGCTCGGTATCGCCAACTGGATGGCCGACATCGCGGAGAACCTCATTGAATCCTCGAAAGGTCTCTCGAAGAACGTGCAGGTCGCACTTGCCCGCGTCGTTCGAATCCTGCTTTTCATCATCGCAGTCTGCATGGGGTTGAGCTCCGTCGGGATCGACCTCACCGTTCTTTCCGTTTTCGGCGGTGCGGTCGGCGTCGGCTTGGGCTTCGGCTTGCAGAAGATCGCCTCGAACTACATCTCGGGCTTCATCATTCTTCTGGACCGCTCGGTGAAGATCGGCGACCTCGTCGAGGTGGCGAACTTCCGCGGTCGCGTAACCGAAATCAACACGCGCTTTACGGTCGTTCGCAACAACGACGGCGTCGAGTGCGTCGTGCCGAACGAAAGCTTCGTAACGAGCGCCGTGCGCAACTACTCCTACACGGACGAGCCCGTCGTGCAGTACATTGACATCTCGATCGCCTACGACGCCGACATCGCCCGCGCGCTTGAAATCATGCTCGAAGAAGGCATGCGCGAGCGCCCCCGCATCGTGAAGGGCCGCCGCGGCTGGTCCTACGTCGACAGCTTCGGCGCCTCGGGGATCAACCTCAAGCTCGGTTTCTGGTGCGCGGACCCCGTGAACGGCACGGCGGGCCTGCGCACGCAGATTTCGACGGCGATTTTGAAGCGCTTCCAGGAGGAAGGCATCGAAGTCCCCTACAACCAGCTCGAAATCAACCTGCGCAAGGTGGATGCGCCCGTGGCGAAAGTCGACATCGAAAAGTCGGCCCCCGAAAAGGCGTAACCTCTGAGCTCGTCGCTTTCGAAGGACTCCGAGCGGGCCCTTGCGGAAAGCTTGGGAAAACACAAAAGGCCGTCCGGTTTTTCGGGCGGCCTTTTTGAATTTTCGACGCGGCGACTTTCCCGTTTTTCGCTCAGAGGTCGATCTTCAGATACCCCTCCGAGGTCGTACGACGTTCGACGGGCACGACGGAAAGCTTCAATTCGAGCCCGATCGCCTCCAGGGCTGCGGCGAGGGTGTCAATTTTCGTCGGATGACGGAATTTCAGAAGGCGATGCGCTTCCTGGGGTGCGATCGAAAGACGTCGTCCGAGTTCGGCCGCTGAAACGTTCGCGTCGTTCGCCCCCTCAATGAGGAGAAGTTTCGCCCGGTAGGTGGGGGCGAGCTTCAGAACCCCTTCGCCCGCACGCGGCGGGCGGTCTTCGGGCGGATTTTGCTCCCTCAGGCGATTTTCGAGCACGTCGAGAACGACCTCCTGAAGACGCTCCCGTCCTTCACGCAGCGTGCGCGTCGAGAGTTCGATTTCGGGAAGTTCCGGAAAAACGAAGCGGTACGTCCCCTCGGGTTCGAGTTCGATCGAGTAGCGGTAGCGATGGGGAAACTGCATGCGGGTCGCCTCCGGTGCCTGGAAAACGGGTGAAATCCGTGTGGAAACCTTTTCATTGTAGAGGAGCGTCGGCGGAGTTTCGGTCTTCGGGTGCCGACCGAACTCGCGCAAGGCGTTGCAACGTCATGATTATTCGGAAAACGGCGACAATTTTCGATACAATCTGCTCCTTTCGAATATACGGACGGATGCGGACGCCGGGGAGCGCCAGAAGACCGTCCCTTTGGAGTGAACGATGACCGATCGAGAGATCCTGAAGGACCGGATCGCCGGTGCGATTGCCGGCATGGTGCTCGGTGACGCCCTTGGGGTGCCGGGCGAACTCTGGCCGCGCGAAAAGGTGCGCGGTCGCTACGGTTGGATCGATACGTTTCTGGACGGCGCCGAAGACAATATCGTCGCCTGCTACTTCAAGGCGGGGCACTACACGGACGACTCCGCTCAGGCCTTCGTCGTTCTCGAAGCGTTGCTCGAAGCCGGTACGGTTCCGCCCGTGCGGGTGCTTGCCGATCGCCTGATTGACTGGGTGAAGTCGATGAACGGGTTCGAAATCAATCTGCTCGGGCCCTCCTCGAAAGCGTCGCTCCTCGCGCACAGCCGCGGCGAAGATGCAACGCCCTACACGAAGCAGTCCTTGACGAACGGCGCTGCGATGCGCATCGCTCCGGTGGGGTGCCTTGTCGCCCACGACGAAACCGAAAAGCTAGCCGAAACCGTGCGACGCGTGAGCATCGTCACGCACGCGACGGACGTGGCGATTTCAGGGGCAGCCATGGTTGCGCAGGCCGTTGCTTCGGCCGTTGCGGGCCGCAACTGGGACGAGATCGTCGAGGACATGAACCGCATCCACCCGGTGGCCGCCGCAAAGGGCGAACCTACCTGGGCGGCCTCGATCCGCACGCGCTTCGAGGCCTTCCGCACGCTTTACGCCGCACGCGACTGGAAGGACGCCGACGAAGTGAGCCGTTTCATTTACGACTTCCTCGGTACGGGTACGATGACGAGCGAATCCGTGACCGCGGCGCTCGCGATTGCCTGGGTGTGCCGCGACGCGAAGGAGGCCGCGATCATGTGCGCGAACATGGGTGGCGACACCGATACGATGGGCGCCATGGCCTGTGCGATCTGCGGCGCGAAGTCGGGTCTCTCGGGTCTGCCCGCCGATTGGATCGAGTACCTCGAAAAGACGAACGATCTCGATTTCCGTGCTCTTGCGGAACGTATCGTGAACGCCCGAGAAACCTTCACGCTCGATGCCGCGGAGGTTTCGAATGCGTGACCTTCACGACATTGTCTGCACTCTCATGCCCGAGAAGCGCGTTTTCATCATCGGAAGCGCCTTCGTCGACATGGTGATCAACGTTCATGAGATGCCGAAATCCGGGGCCGACATCGAGGGCGACTACCGCAAGACCGTAGTGGGCGGGTGCTCCTTCAACGTGGCGGACGTGCTCTGGAAGCTCGACCTTCCTTTCGAAGCCTTCATGCCGATCGGTACGGGCTTTTTCGCCGACATCGTCCGCAAAACCTTTGCGGAACGCGGCTACCCGCAGCACTGCGTCCCGGGGAACGTCGACAACGGCTGGTGCCTCTCTTTGGCGGAACACTCGGGCGAGCGCACCTTCATTTCCATGTTCGGGATCGAACGCCAGATGAAGGCCGAATGGTTCGACGCTTTCGACATCGCCTCCTACGACTACATCTACGTCTCGGGCTACCAGGTCGAGGGTGAAAACGGTCGCGTGATGCTTGACGTGCTCGAGCGTCGCCGTCCCGACGCCGTGGTCGTTTTCGACCCGGGTCCCCGTGTTTTGGAACTCGACCCCGAGCGCCTCGAAGCCTTCTACGACATGGGTGCCATGTTCACCGTCAACGCCGACGAGGCCTGCAAGATGTCGGGCAAGTCCGACGTCTCCGAAGCGGCCCTGTGGCTTGCGGAGCGCACGGGGCGCCCGGCCGTCGTGACGGACGGAGGTCGCGGCGCGATCGTCGCCGATGCGGGCGAAGCGCGCCGCATCGCGGGCTTCCCCGTTCAGGTAGTCGACACGATCGGCTCGGGCGACGCGCACACGGGCGGCGTCATCGCGGGTCTCATGTGCGGTCTCACGCTCGACGAGAGCGTTCTGCTCGCCAACGCCGTTGCAAGCTACGTCACCGGATGCGAAGGCGCCGCCACGGCGCCCACGCGCGGCGAGCTGCTTACGGAAAAGTAAGCAGGCGAGCCCGATTTTTATGTCTCGGACGTCCGAAGCGGCGCCTCAACGTCCTTTCGGGCGTCCTCCTTCCACTCTTTTCTCAACTCAACGCAACACACCATGTCTGAAACGACAAAAATCGAAATGAACGGGGTGAATCCGGTTCCGGATAGCGAACGTTACGGCAAGCCTTCCGACCTCTTTCCCGTTTGGTTCTCCTGGAACATTTCGATCTTCGGCATCACGCTCGGTATCTACGTCTTCGGTCTCGGCCTCTCAGTCTGGCAGGCGATCGCCGCGGGCGTGATCGGGTACTTCCTTTCGTGCTCGTTCGTGGGCATTCTTGCCGTCGGCAGCGTCCGTACGGGGCTTCCCACGCTCGTGCAGTCGCGCTTTGCGTTCGGCTACCACGGCAACAAGATCCCGACCTTCTTCGGGTACGTGGCGAACATGGGGTGGAAGGTGTCGCTTCTCTCGATGGCGACGACAACGCTCGCCGACCTCGTCACGAAGCTCGCGCCCGCGTTTGCGAAGGCCGACGGCTATCCGACGGACGCCTGCATTCTCGTATCCTTCCTTGTGATTCTCGTTCTGACGGTGTTCGGTGCCGTGTACGGTCATCAGCTCATCATCAAGCTCGAGAAGGGCATCGCCTGGGTGACGGGCCTCATGACGCTCGCCTACCTCTTCTTCTTCATCCCGCAGATCAACTTCTCGGCGCTCAACACGGTTGAAGCCGGCAACTGGGGTACGTTCGTCGGCGCGATCGTGCTTTCGATGACGATGGTAGGCCTGGGCTTTCTCAATTACGGGGGCGACTACTCGCGTTACCTCCCGCGCAAGACGCAGGCGGGTGGCGTCATCCTCTGGACGACCTGCGGCATCGCCGTTCCGGTTTCGGTCCTCCTTATCCTCGGCGTGATGCTCTCAGTCGGCAACCCCGAACTTCTTGAGCGCGCCAACCGCGAACCGCTCGCGGCGCTCACGGGCATTCTGCCCTTCTGGTTCTACGTTCCCTTCTCGATCGTCATCATCGTCTCGCTCGTCTCGGCGGGCATGACGGGGATCTACTCGTCTGGCCTCGCGCTCATGGCGATGGGCGCTCCTCTGAAGCGCTGGCAGTCGACCGTTCTGAACGCCCTCATCATCGCGTTCGGCACGTTCTACCTCCTTTTCGTTTCCGACTCGTTCGTTGCGCCTTTCCAGTCGTTCCTCGCCGCGATTTCCGTCATCATGGGTTCGTGGGGTGCGATTGAAATGGTCGACCTCTTGCGTCAGAAGCGTCTCGGTTGGGACGTGCGCATGGCATTGCCCTACGGCGAAGGCGGCCGCAACTACCGCTGGACGGCTCTCCTCTCGCTCGGCGTCGCGAGCCTGATCGGCCTCGGTACGATCACTTCGTCCGACCCCTACATTGCCAAGGTCGTGAGCTTCCTCCTTAGCGAAGAGATGGAAAAGAGCGTTTTCGCCACGTCGAATATGGGCCTTGCGGTCGCTATGATTGTCGGCGCCGCACTCTACTACGTGCTTACCTTCGTTCTGAAGTGCGAAGTGGCGCCGGTGCTTCACGAAGAAAAGCACTGATCGCAGCTGAAGGGATCCGTTCTTTCAGGCCGTTCCTCCCCGACGGGGGAACGGTCTTGAAGAGTGGAAAAAGCTGAAAAGAACCGGTCGCTTTCGGGTGTCGGTTCTTTTTTTCAACCCTTCGACGCGGCGGCGAGTGCGTCCGCGACGGGGGCGGCGTAAATCGCAAAGAGTCCGCGCAACCACTCCACCGCGGGATCCCGGTGAACGCGTTCGTGCCAGATGATGCGCGTATAAAACGCCGGTCGAGCGCCTGTTCGTGCAGTGGGGGGCGGTATGCGTTCAATCTCGTCCCTATCGGGAAAGCGCACGTGTTCGAGTTGCGCGTCGCATGGAATCACGGCGAGTGGGTGACGCAACGTCTCTCGAAGGCGCAGTGCCGTACCGAGCGGTAGTACGGCCGTAAAGTCCGTGCGCTCGAGCAGGCCGGGCACCGTCAGGAACCACGGCATGGTGATTGCACGGGCCTGTTCGTCGTGACCGAGAAAGGTGGTCTCGTCGAGGCAGTAAAGCGGTCGTTCACCCACGCCGCGGTTGCTGATAACGATTTTTCGGTAGCGGTGGATTTCTTCGCGCGTGAGTTCGCCGGTTTCCCGGTAGCGCTTCGCGAGCGGATGGTCTTCACGTACGCACAGGGCATAGCTTTCCGGAAAGAGCTTCATAGAATGGAAGTTCGCCGGGATCGGACGCGTGGAGGGAAAAACCGCGAGGTCGATTTCGCCTTGGGCAAGCGCCTCGAAGAGTTGCTGGGGTAGCTGCATTACCTCGATCGAAGCGTTGGGTGCGGTGAGGAAGAATTCGCGAATCACCTCGGGCATGACCGAGAAGACGGCATTGTCGACGGCACCGATTCGAAAGGTTCGGGTGAGTTCCGCTGGCACGAAGATGTCGTTGCGAACAAGCTCTTCGGAGAGCCTCAGAATCGCGTGCACGGTCGGGTAGAGTGCTTCAGCGTGCGGCGTAGGGTGTAGCCTCGGGTTCGAGCGCACGAAGAGTTCGTCGCCGAGCGCCTTGCGAATGCGTTTGAGCTGACGCGAAGCAGTTGAGAGATTGAGGTTGAGCTTTGCTGCGGCAAGCTGCAAAGAGCGGTACTCGTAGAGGTGCACGAAAAGCTTCAGGTCGTTGAAGGAAAGCTCCTGCAACCGCGAGCGGGCATCGGTTGGAACGATTCCCAGGGAGGACTCGGCGCCGTTCGAGCGAGAAGCTTTGGAACGGGAGGATGGAGAGGGCATCGTGTTCAAATTGTTTTTGAGAAACCTGCAAAATTATCGGCGAAAAAGATCATTGTGAGCAAAAGCGGGAACATTTTAATCTGGAGGGCATGTTCGGATGGCCTCCCGTCGACCGCCGAGCGCGAGCGATGAAGCCCCCGCGATTGCGGGCTTCGAGCCCCACATCGGAGGGAGGTGTTCCGCCGCGGGCGCCGCGGGCGCCCTTCAACCCTACTAGGAGAATCCCATGAATTTGCGTCTCTCGCTTGTTGCTGCGACGACCTCCTTCCTTTTTGCCGGTGCGGCCTTCGCCGTAGGCGGCTCCTCCGGGCCTCACGTGACGTACCCGACCTCGGGCAAAATCGGTGCCGTGATCATGAACCCGTACAAGATCGCTCCGCTCACGGCGGTGATCCGCAACGGCGGTTACGCTCTCTCGGACATCACGGTGCGCATCGTACCGAAAGAAGGCGGTCAGGAAATCAAGTACAAAGTGAGCGACGCGCAGGCGCGTACCCACGGCGGCATTCCTGTTTTCGGCCTTTACGGCGGCTACCGTAACACCGTTGAGGTGAGCTACACCCGCACGCTCTCGGGCAAGTCCGAACCCGTGAAGGAAACCTACAAGATCTATGCGCAGCCGGTGTCGTTGCAGCAGGCGGGTTACGCCGGCATCACCGACTCCTTCTTCAAGGCGGAAGTCAAGAAGGTCGATCCCGAATTCAAGGATCGTCTCATCCTCGTCAACAACATGATCGCGGCTCCGGCCGACTCCACCCGCGCAGTTTGGAACAACCCGATGGGCGGCGCTCTCGAATGGAACCGCTATCCGCAAAACGCCATCATCGACACGACGGGCGAAATCCGTTGGTACATGGATCCAGCCACGATCTACGACTTCAACGACATCTACAAGGCCGGCATCATGATGGGGTTTCGTCAGAACAAGGACGGCGCCTTCACCTGGGGTTACGGCCAACGGTATGTCAAGTACGACCTGATGGGGCGCGAAATCTGGAACCATCGTCTCCCCGACGGCTACAACGACTTCTCGCACGCGATGGACCCGATGCAAAACGGCAACTACCTCGTGCGCGTTGCTTCGTCCGACTACAAGCGTCCCGACGGCAAGCACGTCCGCACGGTCCGCGACGTGATCATTGAGGTCGATGAAAACGGCGTGGTCGTTGACGAATGGCGTCTCTTCGATATTCTCGACCCGTACCGCGACGTCGTTCTGAAGGCGCTCGATCAGGGGGCCGTCTGCCTCAATATCGACGCCACGAAAGCGGGTCAGACGCTCACCGCGGAAGAGCTCGCCAAGCAGGATGCGACCGACCACTTCGGCGACATCGTGGGTTCGGGGGCCGGACGCAACTGGGTGCATGTCAACTCCGTCGACTACGACCCGACCGACGATTCGATCATCATCAGCTCCCGTCACCAGTCTGCACTCATCAAGATCGGTCGCGACAAGCAGGTGAAGTGGATCATGGGCTCGCCTGAAGGTTGGAAGGCCGGGTTCAAGGACAAGATCCTTACGCCAATCGATAAGGACGGCAATCCCATCAAGTGCGAAGGTTCCAAGTGTGAAGGCGGCTTCGACTGGACCTGGACGCAGCACACTGGCTGGCGCATCGACTCCAAGTCCGACAAGGACGTCTTCTACCTCTCTGTTTTCGACAACGGTGATGCCCGCGGCATGGAGCAGCCGGCGCTCCCTGAAATGAAGTACAGCCGCGCGGTCATCTACAAGATCGACCAGAAGAAGATGACGGTCGAACAAATCTGGCAGTACGGCGAAGAACGTGGCCACGATTGGTACAGCCCGGTCACGTCGTTGACCGAATACCAGGAAGACAAAGATTCCGTCTTCGTGTATTCGGCTACGGCGGGTGCGTCCTACAACTTCAAGACGGGCGCTTTCGAATCTGCTCCGAACCCGTACATCGATGAATTCAAGTGGGGTGCGACGGAACCTTCTCTTGAGATTCAATTGAAGAACACCTCGGGTTACCAGGCGATGCCGATCGATCTCAACAAGGCCTTCAACGCCAAATAACCGAGTTCTGTCCGCGCCCGAGATGCCCGGGCGCTTGAACGAAGGGGCCCTGAACGACGTGTGTCGTCAAGGCCCCTTTCTGCGTATTGGTGCTGAGGCATTCACTCAAGCGGATACGAAAAAGCCCGCCGATCCGAAGATCGACGGGCTTGAATTCTGTGGTGCCCGGAAGAGGACTCGAACCTCCACGGCCTCGCGGCCGCCAGCACCTGAAGCTGGTGCGTCTACCAATTTCGCCATCCGGGCACTGAGGATATGAATTATGCCGACGAATTTTCAGTTTGTCAAGGGTTCTGGAAAAATATTTCGACCCGCTCGCGAGCGGGTTTGAAGAGGGCGGAAACGAAATATGCCCGGACACTCCGACACGTTTCGCGGGTATCTCTAGAATTTCTAGCGAAGGTCGCGCCGAATCAGCGACCAAGGAACACCTCATGGCCAAGAAAAAGAAAAGTACTGCCCGTCCCGCCGAACCGGTCACGGTACGTCCCGAGGACGTCGAACGCGGACGCGAATTCCTCACGCAACTCAAGACGGATATTTCCTTCACGTCTGCCAAAAAGCGCCTGGCTCGCGAACTCGGCGTTTCGACCGGAGTCGCCAACGGAATCGTCGTGGCCCTCAACACGGAGGGTTTCATGAGCCCGTCGGAGAACTGGTTCCGACATCCTGAAACGCCCGTTTTGACGGGAGTGGTCAAGGGGGCGCGCACCTACGAACAGATGGTCGTCATGTCGCAGACGAAGCCCGATCTGGAAGTGCCGATCCCGGCGTACCGTCGGAGAATCGTCCTTCCGGGGGACGTATTCGAGCTGCGCGAAGCTTCCGGGGTTTGGCGCGTGGGTGAACTGCGGCGGCGCGGTCCCACGCATTTTGTCTGCCGTCGTCGCGAGGGCGGCAGCATGAAGAGCGAACGGGTTCAGCTCGTGTCCGTCAATCCCTTCTGCCCGCTCCTTTTCGATATCGCGCAGGCCGAGGTGCCCGCCGATACGAATCTGCGCAACGACGTAATCGAGGTGGTGCTCAAGGAAGAGGCGCTCAATCCCGATACGGCCGACTTTCCCCTGCCGGTGAGTTTCGTGCGTCGCGTCGGTCGTAAAGACGATCCGCTCGGCGAAGTGGCGATCGCATCGGCCGAGCACGGCGTGCCGACCGAATTCAGCCCCGAAACTCTCGCGGAAGCGGACGCTCTTCCCGACGAGGTGGACGGCCGAAGCCTGTTGCACCGCGTCAACCTCACCGACATTCCGTTCGTGACGATCGACGGCGAAGACGCTCGCGACTTCGACGACGCGGTCTACTGTACGGAAGTTTCCGAAGGGTGGCGTCTCCTCGTGGCGATTGCGGATGTGAGTCACTACGTGAAGCCGGGAAGCGCTCTCGATCGAGACGCGCAGATGCGCTCGACCTCGGTCTACTTTCCCGCGTCGGTCGTGCCGATGCTCCCTGAAAAGCTCTCGAACGGTCTGTGCTCGCTCAACCCCGACGTAGATCGACTCGTGATGGTGTGCGATGCGATCGTCGACCGCGAAGGGACAACGACCGCCTATCAGTTCTACCCCGCGGTCATTCATTCGCATGCGCGCCTCACCTACACGAACGTGTGGGCGGCATTGCAGGGGAGCCCCGAGGGACTTGAAGCGGTGGGCGAACGCCTTGAGGACTTGAAACGCCTCTACGACCTCTACAAGGTGCTTCGCGCCGCACGCGAGCGCCGTTGCGCGCTTGATTTCGAAACGCAGGAAAGTCAGGCGCTCTTCGACGAGAAGGGTGTCATTTCGGGCTTTGTCGTTCGCGAACACAACGATGCGCACCGCCTGATCGAAGAGTGCATGTTGACGGCGAACGTGGCTGCGGCCGACTTCGTGATCCGCAAGAAAGCGACGACGCTCTTTCGAGTTCACCCGAAGCCCGAACCCGATCGACTCCAGACGCTTCGTACGGTATTGAAGACCTTCGACGTGAAGCTCGAAGGAACGAGCGCCGAGGCGATGGCGAAACTCATTCGGGAAACGAAGGAGAACGCTCCCGTTCAGACGGCGATACTGCGTGCGATGTCGCGCGCTCAGTACCAGCCCGAGAACATCGGTCACTTCGGCTTGCAGTACGCCGCGTACGCGCATTTCACGTCGCCCATCCGCCGTTACCCCGACCTTCTTCTGCATCGCACGATCAAAGGGATTCTCGCGAAAAAGCCCTACACGCCCGCACTCGCCTTCGACGATACGGCGCTCATGTCGAGTTACCACGCCCGCAAGCTCGGCAGCAACCCCGATGCCCCCAAAGCGCCTGCCAAGACGAAGAAGGAGGAGCGCGGCAACGCCTGGGCACGCCTCGGCATCATCACCTCGGCCGCGGAACGCCGCGCAGACGACGCATCGCGCGACGTGATGAATTACCTCAAGTGCGACTTCATGCTCAAGCACAAGAAGCGTCATTACACCGCCACAGTGACGGGCATGATTCCCGCGGGGATCTTCGTGACCCTCGAAGAGATGCCGGTCGAAGGGTTCGTTCACATCTCAAATCTCGGTTGGGGCTATTACGAGTACGACGAGTCCGAGTTGACGATGACCTCGTACGAGTCTATGAGCCAGGTGAAAATCGGCGACCGGGTGCGCGTGCGCATCGAAACGATCGACATGCGCGAGCGTCGAATCAGCTTCGTTCTCGAGTCGAACCTCACGCGCCACGTCATCAAAGGACGGGGACGTCGTCGCTGGGATCGGTACGACTACGACGATTTCGACGAGGATGAGAACGACGGCGATTGACAGTGAGCTTCCGAAAGATGTTCGAGGGGCTCTGACCCGCCGAAAGTCGGGCCCCCGCGCTCCCCGCAGGAGCCAAACCGTCTAAAATCAGGAGCCGGCTTGAGAAAGGCCGGCTTTTCATTTGGTCTACCCCGAATTTTCATAGGTTTATCCGCAGTGAGCAGTATCGTTCTCGCCGGGTTTCACGCCGTGGGCGCGCGCCTTCGCATGGATCCCGAATCGATTTCCGCCGTTTATGTCGACCCCGCCCGCCGTGACAAGCGTATGCGCGAAATGCGCGAAAAACTCATCGCCGCGGGCATCCGCGTAATGAACGCCGACGACGGCCGTCTGACGGGGATGGCCCCCGACGTGCCGCACCAGGGGATCGTGGCGCTTGCCGAAGAAAAGAAAGCGGAACTCGATTTCGCGGATCTTTTGGACGAGATCACGCCCGAGACGCTCTTGCTCGTCCTCGACGGCGTCACCGACCCGCGCAACTTCGGCGCGTGTCTGCGCGTTGCGGACGCCGCGGGCGTTCAGGCGGTCGTGGTGCCGCGCGACCGCTCGGCCCACATGACGCCCGCCGCGGCGAAGGCCGCCGCGGGTGCCGCCGAAACGGTGCCCGTCGTAACGGTGACGAATCTCGCTTCGGCGATTGTCGAGTTGCGCGACGCGGGCGTGACGGTTGTGGGTACGGCGGGCGAAGCCGAAAAGACGATCGACGACTTCGTGCAGACGGGGGCGTTCGCGTGGGTGCTCGGTGCCGAAGGCGAGGGTCTTCGTCAGCTCACCCGCAAGCGCTGCGACGACCTGGCGCGCATTCCGATGACGGGTGCCGTTGAAAGTCTCAACGTGTCGGTCGCTTCGGGGATCTGCCTTTTCGAATCCGCCCGTCAGCGCCGTGCGGCCGGAATCGGCCGCTGGGGCAAGAAGGGGCCGAGCGCTCCCGAATTCTGACGGACGACGATTGGGGCGAACGTTTCCCGCCGCACGAAAAAACCGACGGTTTTTCATGCGGCGCTCGAAAATTTCGGCTACAATCGCGTCCTTTCTGTCCTTGCTGCACCGGAATAGACGCTCCGGGCGGCTTTTTCCGCAAGGAGGCTAAATGCGTCACTACGAAATCTGCATCATCGTGCACCCCGACCAGAGCGAACAGGTCCCCGCGATGATTGAACGCTACAAGACCCTCGTCGCCGAACAGGGCGGTACGATCCACCGCATCGAAGACTGGGGCCGTCGTCAGCTTGCCTACCCGATCGAAAAGCTCGTGAAGGCTCACTACGTTCTCCTCAACATCGAATGCGGCCACGAAACGCTCGCTGAGATCGAGAACGGTTTCCGTTTCAACGACGCCGTCCTGCGCCACCTCACGGTCAAGACGAAGAAGGCCGAAACGGCTCCCTCTCCGATGATGAAGGTCGTCGAGAAGGAAGAGGCCCGCAAGGTTGCCGCCGAAGCCGCTACCGCCGCGGCCCAGGAAGCCCAGGCCTAATTGAGACGGTCTTCAGAGGATTCCGCCCGAGTGAACCGACTCGAAATTCGCGCGACTCTTGTTGCACGCGAGGAAGTCCGCTACACCCCCGCCGGGATTGAAGCCTTCGAAGGCGAATTTCATTTTCGCGGCGAGGTGTTTGAAGCGGATCGACCGAGAAAGCTCGAATACGACTTTCCGGCCGTTTCATTCGGGAAATGTGCGAGCGAACTCAACCGTTTGCCGCTCGGATCCGAGATCACGGTGAAGGGCTTTTTGGCTCCCCGTTCACTGAAGACCCGTCGACTGATCGTACACATAACGGAATACATTTAAGGAGCTCAACATGGCTTTTGGTGCTAAGGGCAAGGGCAAGCCTCGCCGTTCGAACCAGCAAAATTCGCTTTTCAAGCGCAAGAAGTTCTGCCGCTTCACGGCCGAACACGTCGAACAGATCGACTACAAGGATGTCGAAACGCTTCGCGACTTCATCCAGGAAAACGGCAAGATCATGCCGGCTCGCCTCACGGGTACGAAGGCGCACTATCAGCGTCAGCTCGAAACCGCGATCAAGCGCGCTCGCTTCCTCGCCCTCCTTCCCTACACGGACAACCAGTAATCCGCGCTGAGGAGTCAACAAAATGCAAGTCATTCTGCTCGAAAAGATCACGCATCTCGGCGACCTTGGTGACATCGTCAAGGTGAAGGACGGCTATGGCCGCAACTTCCTCATCCCCCAGGGTCACGCCAAGCGCGCCACGAAGGCTGCCATCGCCGAATTCGAAACGCGCCGCGCCGAACTTGAAAAGGCTCAGGCCGAACGCATCGCCGCCGCTCAGGAAGTGGCCGGCAAGCTCAACGGCGCCGAAATCACGATCGCCTCGAAGTGCGGCGTTGACGGTCGCCTCTTCGGCTCGGTTACGAACGCCGACATCGCCGAAGCGATCGACGCCCTCGGCTTCCAGATCAAGAAGTCGCAGGTTCGCACGCCGCTCGGCGCCATCAAGGCGACCGGCGAATACGTGATCACCATCGGTCTCATGACCGACATCACGGCCGACGTGACGGTCAAGGTTGTTCCGGAAGCCTAATTGCTTCGGAATTTCCGACACCGATGAAAAACGGCTCTCGTTTCGAGGGCCGTTTTTCTTTTGGGCGCCGCCCGAACGAATCGGTCCCGGTGAGGGGACTTCGCGCCCTGACGCGACTAGAATCGGAGGGCGGCCCCGAGCCCGCGCGAGCGCGCGCAGTACAATTCAAGCCTCGTTCCCTAGGGTGTCCGAACTCGGACATCCCACAGATAGGTTCTCATCATGTCCGACTTTCCCGACGAAGCCGCGGCCGTACGGCGTCCTCCGCAGAGCATTCAGAGCGAACAATCGATCCTCGGCGGCCTGATGATCGAAAATTCGGCCCTCGACAGCATCGTCGACGTCATTTCGCCCGACGACTTCTGCCGACGCGATCACAAGCTCATTTACGAGCACATCATGAAGATCGTCCAACTCGGACAGCCCGCCGACTGCGTGACGGTGTTCGAGGCGCTGAAGTCCTCGGGGCTTGATGCGGAAGTGGGCGGCTTCGCCTACCTCGCCGAACTCGCAAACAACGCGACGTCCGCCGCCAACATCCGCCGCTATGCCGAGATCGTGCACGACAAAGCGGTGTTGCGTCAGCTGATCGTCGTGGGCGACAAGATGGTGACGAACGCGCTCGCACCCGAAGGTCGCGAAACGCGCGACATTCTCGACGAGGCGGAAAAAGACGTGCTCGCGATCAACGAGCGCAATTCCCGCACGCAAAAGGGCTTCCGCTCGATGTCGAACCTCGTGCGCGACGTCTCGGAGCGCATCATCGAGCTCTACAACAATCGGTCCTCGTCCGACGTGACGGGGGTCTCAACCGGGTACCGCAATCTCGACAACGTGACGGCGGGCTTGCAGCGGGGCGACCTCATCATTCTCGCGGGCCGACCCTCGATGGGCAAGACATCGCTCGCGCTCAACATCGCCGAGAACGTCGGGATCGATCAGGAGTTGCCCGTAGCCGTCTTCTCCATGGAAATGGGGAGCGAACAGCTCGCGCAGCGTCTCATCTCGTCGGTCGGTCGCATCGACGCGCAGAATCTGCGTAAAGGTCACCTGAGCGACGAGGAATGGGACAAATTCACGGCGGCCGTGCATCGCCTGGAAAACAAGCCTGTTTATATTGACGACACACCCGGGCTTACGATTTCGGAGCTCTCGAGCCGCGCCCGACGTCTCGTCAACCAGGCCGGTCCCCTCGGCCTCATCGTAGTCGACTACATTCAGCTCATGCAGGGGCAGGGCCGGCGCGACTCGGACAACCGCGCTCAGGAACTCTCCGAAATTTCGCGCGGCCTCAAAGGACTCGCCAAGGAGCTCTCCGTTCCGGTGATCGTTCTCTCGCAGTTGAATCGAAGCGTCGACAGTCGCTCGGACCGCCGTCCGATGATGTCGGACCTGCGCGAATCGGGCGCCATTGAACAGGATGCCGACATCATCATGTTCATTTACCGCGACGTGGTCTACAACAAGGACACGCCCGACAAGAATACGGCCGAAATCATCATCGCCAAGCAACGTAACGGTCCTATCGGTACGTTGCGCATGACCTTCATGGGCGGCAACACCCGATTCGAGCCTACCGCCGACGAAGGTTACTGGGGCGGCATCGAAAGCTGACCGCCGCTTCCCGACGACTGCAACCGAGGAGAATCGCCATGGAATGGTTGACGACGTTCGACTGGTTTGCGCTCGCCTGCTGGCTGGGCGCTTTCGTACTCATCGCCGCGGGTTTTGCCGGAACGGTCGTTCCGGCCATTCCGGGGCTTCCGATGATCGCCGGGGGCGCCTGGCTCGTCGGTTGGGCGGACGATTTCGAGAAGGTGGGTTGGAAGACGATCGCCTTTCTCGCGGTGCTCGCCGTAATCGGCGTTGCGGTCGATTCGGTCGCGCAGACGGCGGGCGCCCAGCGCGCGGGTGCGAGCCGGGCTGGGATCGTGGGCTCGATCATCGGGACGGTGATCGGCATGTTCCTCGGGCTCTTCGGGTTGCTCTTCGGTCCGCTCGTCGGTGCGGCGATCGGTGAATTTTGGGCGAAACGCGATCTTCTGCATGCAGGGCGCGTCGGCATGGCCACCTGGATCGGTATGATTGCGGGAACCGTTCTCAAGATCGCGCTCGCCTTCACGATGACGGGGGTTTTGCTACTCGTCTATTTCACCGCCTGACGGTGCGCGGCAGGTTTGCCTTTCCGAATAGGAGAGGCTCCGAAAGAGAGCCTTCCGACGATTTTCATTTCCTCTTTCTCGGCTTTTCCCAACCATGCTCGAATCGATCGGTGTCGTCGACGTCGGTACGTACGCGCTCGGCTCGCTTCTCATCGTTCTTTGTCCCGGCCCCAACAGCATCTTCGTACTCAAAACGGGCATTTCGTCGGGTCCTCGCGTGGCGCTCTCGGGCGCGTGCGGTGTTTTTCTCGGCGACACCGTGTTGATGCTTGCCACGTACCTCGGCGTTGCGGCCGTCATCGCGGCGAATCCCGGCATCTTTTTCGTAGTGAAACTCGCAGGTGCGGTTTACCTCGCGTACCTCGCCTCGCGCGTTCTCTGGGGCACGTGGCGCCCGGTCTTCACGCACGAAGCGGGCGTTGCCGTGGAAACGCCGGGCGCGCAAGCGCCGCGGCGCGACGTACTGACGGGAGGGGCGGCCTTTCGCACGGCGCTTACGCTCTCGCTCACGAACCCGAAGGCGATTCTCTTTTTCCTCTCCTTTTTCATGCCGTTTATCGATGCGTCGAAAGGACATCCGGGGTTGGCCTTTCTCGTCCTCGCCCTCATTCTTCAGTTCTGGAGCGTCTGCTACATGACGAGCCTAGCGCAGATCGGGCAAACGCTTCTGAAATTCTTCGGGCGGCGCCCCGTCTTCGGACGGATCGGCAATACGGTCGTCGGTCTCGTCTTTTACTTTTTCGCCGTCAAACTCGTGCTCGGTTGAGCGCGTGCTTTCCTGCGTCACCGTGTGACGCAGGGTACCGCTATCATGGGTCGATCCCCGGCGGATCGAACGCCACACGTTGCGTGCGGTCGCTCCCGTCGGGGCGGCCGCTTTTTTCTTCTTTCGCTCGTCGAGCCTCCATGATTCATACGGTCTACAGTAACAGCTACGAGGTGCTTCGCGCCGTCCTTCTGCACAACATCGAAGCGCTCGCCGTGGGGCCCGCCAAAAATCCCTCGACTCTTTTCGAGCGGGCGTTCGAACGCGTGCCGATCATCACGCCCTCCGTCGGGGTGGCGCTTGACGTACAGCGCGCCGTCGCCCGCAAAGACGCCGTGTGCGCGGGGCTCGACTTCATGACGCTTTCGACCTGGATGGGCTTTTTCTCGAAGGAGCCTCTCGCCAACGTTGTCGGCAACGAGGCCGAGTGGATGATCTGGGCGATTCTGCGTCGTACGGGTCCGGGAAGCTTTCGGGAGGCCCCGGGGCACGAGCGCCTGAAAAATTACCTCAAAGGAAAGACCGACCGGGACGTCTATGCGCTCGCGCGTCGCATCTCGGGGCTGTTCGTTTCCTACGCCACGTATCGACTCGACTGGATCTTTTCATGGCTCGGACTGCATGCCGAAGCGATGAAGGGGGTGGAGAGCGACGAAAACCGCCGGCGCGAAGACCGCGCGCTTGAAGCGCATCCGGATTGGGCGTGGCAGCGCGACCTCTGGGTGGAACTCTCGAAAAATCCTCGCTGGCAGGGGCGGCGCTTTCTCGAAGCCTTTCCGGGGACGCTCGCTCGAATTGAAAACGTGCGGCCCGACGAGCGGCGCCTCACATTCGAAGACGGTCGCTCGGTGGCGATGCCGGGGGCGCTGCACGTCTTCGTTCCTTTCGTCGTTCCGCCCCTCATGCTCCCGATTCTGAAGGCCTATGCCGCCTCGGGGCGCGAGATCTGGTTTTATCTTCTCAACCCGTCGAGCGAATACTGGTTCGACCTCGTTCCGCGGCGGCTCTTTGCCGTGCGCGGCGACGAGCACCGAGAAATCGGTCATCCGATTCTTGCCGACAACGGCCGAAGCACCCGAGCGAACATCGATCGTCTGTGGCGCTTCACGCAGCCGGACGACCGGAATGCGGACACGGAAGGTTCCTCCGCGGACGAGGGCGGTCCGGACACCATCCGTGCGATCGACCGCACGCGAACGACGTACGAAGCGTTCATGGCACGGTACTTCCGCCGCCCTCAGGACCTCGAAGTCGAAACGGACGTCGAAATGCAGAGCTACTACCTTGAGGCGAACGACCCGAGGCTCCTGCGGCGTATTCAGGACTCGATTCTGCTCCTCGATGCCACCCGCGTGACGCACGATGTGAAAACGGGCGAAGCGTTGTCCGAACTCCTTTCGGCCGACGATGACTCGGTACGGTTTGCGGCCGCGCCCACGGCCGTGCGCGAACTCGAGGGCCTGGCCGAATGGTTGCAGACGCTCTTCGAATCGACCCGCAACGACGAGGAGCCTTTGAGGCCCGACGACGTGCTTGTCGTGACGCCCGACATCTCGGCTCTCCTTCCGCTTGTGGAGCGCGTTTTCGGGAGTCTTCCCGCGGGTCGTCGCATCGAATGGCGCGCTACGGGCATGCGCGCCGTGGAAGCGGACTCGCCGGGCGAGACGCTCCTTGAACTCGGTCGCCTGCTGACGGGACGCGTGCGGTCCGAAGCGCTCCTCGCGTGGTTGTCGTTGCCGCTCGTGGCCCGTCGCTACGGCTTTGCGGTCGAAGATCTGTCGATCCTTTCCGATTGGCTCAAGGCCGCGGGGTTCCGTTTCGGGCTTTCGGACGAGCACCTGGCGGCGATCGACCCCGCGACCTACGGCACGGTGAAGGACATGACGCTCGCGCGCGCCGTCGAACGACTCGCGCTCGGGTACTTCCTTCCCGACGCCGCGAAGAGCCCCTGGGGCGACGTGATTCCCGTGCGCGGTTCGGAAGCGGACGGCTGGGTGTCGGTGGTGGACCGCCCCGAACTTCTCGAAGCGCTTGCGCGTGCGGCGGCCGATTTGGAGGCGTTCCGCCGCCGTACAGAGGGCGAGCACGAACCTGCGGTGTGGGTTGAGTGGATGACGGACGCGCTCACGGTCTTTTTTCCGAGCGACGCGACGGGGCTTTTCGCCCCCTTGCGTACGGCGATCGTGCAGTTGGCGGGAGAAATGGAAACGGCGGACAGTATCGAACCGATTCGCGTCTCGTTCGAGCTTTTCCTCTCCGCGCTTGCGGGTCGCGTCGAAGGGACGGCTTCAGCGGGAAAACCCACTCATTGCGTGACCTTCACGAGCATGACGGCGTTGCGCGGTCTTCCCTACAAAGTGATCGCGCTCGTGGGCTTGAACGACGACTGCGCTTTCCCGGGGACAACGCGGCGCGAAGAGTTCGATCTGATGGGGGCCGCACCCCGGCGCGGCGACCGCGACTCGCGCGTCGACAACCGAAACGCCTTTCTGGATCTGCTGTTGGCCGCCCGTTCGCGCTTTTACGTTTCCTACGTGGCGGGCACGGGGACGGCCGAGCGCCTCCCGTCGGTCGTGGCCGAGGAGTTGCGAGCCTGGATTCTCTCCCTCGAAGAGGACGAGGAGCGGCTCAAGACTCTGAGCGCGCGGCTGACGAAACGCATTCCTCTCAACCGCTACTCGCCCGACGCCTTCCTCGCACCGTCGGACATGCGCGGCCCGGGCTGGCGAAGTCACGACGCATCGCTTTTGGCGGCGCTCCGTGCGGCCGATGCCTGCGAATACCGTGCCGATGAAAGGGTTTTTGCGGACACGGGGCTCGAAATCGTCGGAGAGTGGCGCCGAGAAGGGTTACCCTCGACGCTCCTCAAAGCCTGGTGGGCGAAGCCCGCGACGACGACTCTTTCGTTGTGCGACGTGCGGTACCCGAAGCTTTCCGAAACAGAACCCTTGTCGATGTTCACGCCGTCGGACGGCCTCTCGAAGTGGCAGCGCAAGGACGAAGCGCTCGGAGCGCTTCTGGCGGGGGAGACGGTCGAATCGATCCGCGAGCGCTGGGCGCTCGACGGTCGGTTCGGCGCCGCGGGAATCCGCGAGTGGTCGGTTGAAGAGGAACTCGATACGGCTGAAAGCGTCGCCTCTCGGTGGCGCGCGATCGTCTCGGGTCTTGAGAGAATCGACGACCCGGCCGTGTCGGTGAAGCTTGATTCGGGCCTTGCGATCGAACACCGCCAGGGGGACCTCTACCGTACGCCCGACGGGGAGCTCAAAGCCGTACGTCGTGCCGTCTCGGAGGCAAAGACCACGTCGGGGGCCTTTTTCAAGCTGCTCGTTGACCATGCGATCTGTCGCGCGGCGGGGATGGAGCTCAAAACCGTCGTGGTCTGTCCGCCCGCCGCGGAGAAAAAGCCCGCAAAAACAACGCGCTCGAAACCCAAGGCACCCCCGCCCGGAGCGGACGGCCTCCTGAAAATGCCGGACTTCACGCCCGAGGAGGCGAGGGCTTTGCTTGAGGCGCTCGCCTCGCCCTTGCTCGCCCTCGAACGGCGGGCCGCGCAGGGGGCGGACGACGCGCCGTTCGTCTTCGGGCTAGACGCCAAGGCAAAGCGTATCGAAGAGGTCACGGGCGGCGCCGCCACCCGCGTTCTTTGGCGCGGCGAAGACGAAGGCGAAGTCCTGCGCCGTCGCCAAAACGAAATCGACGCGCTCAAAGCCTTGGCGGTCGCAGGCGACGACCCCGCAGAGGCGACCGTTCGCCTGGGGGCGTTTCTCGCCGCCATGGGACTCCCGCTCGGCGCGGATGCCGCAGATCCGCAGCCGGAATCGACGAACTGAAACCCCGGAGGAGAAGGGCCGTTAAGGGTGCCCCGCGCCCCGAAGGTTCTCGACAACTATGATGGAACACCAATCCAAGGTCCCCGTGCTTCGGGACGATCGGGCGGCCGAAACGGTTTCGCTCGAGGCCTCGGCCTTCGAAGAGCCGCCGCTTGATGAATTGCCGATCGAAGACATGCCGCCCGAGGCGTTGTTCGACGCGTCGGAATCGCACGTGACGACCGTGCCGCCCGAATATTTTCGGGAACTCATGGACGGCGCCTGGGAGGGGCTTGCCGACGAGGGGGCCGCCGAGCCCGAAGGGGAGGTCGACGACATCGACCTTTCGGGCGCCTACGCGGCGGGGGCCGATCCCGACCCGGCCGCCGAGGCGCCGACCCGGCCCGCTGACGACGTCTTTCACGTGGAAACGGCCCCGTTGCCCGGCACGACCCTTCTCGAAGCGTCTGCCGGAACAGGGAAGACCTTCTCCATCAAGCACCTGGTGTTGCGACTCGTGGCGGAACTCGATTTCTCGATCGAAAAGCTACTCGTCGTGAGTTTCACCCGAGCGGCTACGGCTGAACTGTCTGCCCGAATTCAGCACCATTTGACGCAAGCGAGCGCTTATCTTTCGGGTGAAAAAAACGAAGAGGAGACGGACGACCTGATCGTGCGGCAGGTGCGGATCTGGGAGGCGGCGGGGCTTGATCGGGAGACGGCGGCCGCGCGCGTGCGGGCGAGTCTCACGGGGTTTGACAACGCGTCGATCCTCACGATTCACGCCTTCTGTCAGAAGATGCTCAAGAACCACGCCTTTACGGCGTCGGGGAACCTCTCCGAGGAACTTTCGGACGACGACGGCGACGTCTTTTCGGACGCGGTCGAAGATTTTCTGCGTCGCGAACTCGATCGTCTTCCCGAAGAGAGCGATCGACGGGCGCTCCTGCGCACGGAAAGTTGGGAGCGGATCCTGAGAGCGCTCGACGGGCAGCCCGCCGACCTCGTGCAACATCGAGCCGTCCCCGCGGAGGACGACACGTCGCCCGCCGTGAGCGCGGCTTTCGCGCGGTTCGTGACCGAGATGCCCGAGCGTGTGGCGCGGGAGAAAGTCCGTCGCGGCATTCAAACGTTCGACGATATGCTGACGGGTATGTGGCGCACGATTGCGGCCGACACGGACGGGCATTTCACGGCCGGCATCCGTCGTGCGTACCAAGGCATTCTGATCGACGAATTTCAGGATACGGACCCCGTACAGTTTGCGATTTTCGACAAACTCTTCCTTTCGGGCCTTTCCGTCGAGGAGCGCCTCCGACGGTCGCTCTTTTTCGTGGGCGATCCGAAACAGGCGATTTACCGCTTCCGCTCGGCGGACCTCAATACGTACCTGCGTGCGCGCGCCATCGTGAACGCGGCGCCCGACGGTCGTCTGCCGCGACTCTCGACCAATTTCCGTTCCTCGAAACCGCTCGTCGAAGCGCTCAACGCCTTTTATTCGCGTTCTGGGGCGGGTACGCCCTTCATGCGACCGGGTCTGGAATACCGAAACGTCGACGCGAGTGGACGTCGTACGGGGCTTTGGATCAAAGAAAAGGGGGACTTCCGCCCGGCGCTTCCCTTTGAAATCTGGGGTCGCACCGAACCGCTCGGCTCCGCGGACGAAAACGACGGCGAACTCGACCGGGCGGTGGCTTTCGACATCAAGCTTTGGATCGAACGGGGTCGTGCGGGCGAGGCGCTTCTCCCTTGGGAAGAGGAGAAAGACGACGCGTCGCTTGTGTGCGAAACGCTCGACGTCGACGGGAAGTCGCGTCCGATGCGCGCGCTCGAAGCGCGCGACGTAGCCGTTCTGGTTCGCAGCCGCGACGAAGCCCGCGGCATCATTTCGGAACTTCAAAAGCTCGGCATTCGCGTTCGCATCTCCTCGCAGGAGAGCGTCTTTGCGACCGACGAAGCGATGGAATTGCTCCTCTTGCTTCGCGCCGCCTCGGCTCCCGCGGACGAGCGCCTCATGAAGGCCGTCCGTACGACGCGCCTCTTCGGAGAGACGTTGGCCGACGTGCGGGCCGACGACGAAGCGCGTCGCATTGCCGTACGCGAACGGCTCGAAGCGGCACGGGAACTCTGGATCCGGAACGGCGTGGCAGCGGCTGTTGAATCCGTGACGACGGGCGAACACCTGGTCGAGCGACTCCTTCCGGTGCGGCTCGGCGAGCGGCGCTTGGCCAACTACGCGCATCTGGTCGAACTTCTTCACGAAGCGGGGCGGCGCTATCAGACGCCTGCGGGTCTTATCAGCTGGTTCGAGCGCAAGATGACCGACACGAAGGACGACGAAGCGGCGAAGATGCGCCTGGAGAGCGACGCGAACCTCGTGACGGTGGAAACCATTCATTCGAGCAAGGGGCTTGAGTACCCGATCGTCTATTGGCCGTACGCGCACAAGGGTTACTCCAAGCAAAAATCCGCAACTTTCCGACGCGTCAATCCCAAGACGGGTGAAGCCGTACTTGAAGTCTCGCCCGTTCCCGTCACCGAAGCGGACGACTTGGCCGAAGAAGGCATGGAGGAACTCACCCGTCTCGGGTACGTTGCCCTCACGCGTGCTTCGGCGCGCCTTGTGGTCGGGGCGACGATGATCCGAAAGAGCGAACGAAGCGCCGAGTGGCGCGCGAACCGCTTGAAGAATCCCTTCTTCTGGTCGTTGACGCGCAGCTGGGATCCGACGCAGGCGGGGGTCGTAGAAGCACTGCGCGAACTGCAGGCGATCGAAGGCTTGGCGGGCGCACGGGGTATCAAATGGCGCGAAACCGACGACGTTCTCGCGAAGGCGCAGGGGGAGGTCGAACGGTGCGACGCCGCACGTCCGACGCCCGACGAAGACGACTTCGGCGTCTCACCCGCCCGCGACGTTCAGGCCGCATGGCGTACGGCGAGTTTCACGGGTCTCACCCGCACGCTCGGAGACGACGAACCTGCGACGGCACACTTCGCGCCGAGAAAACGTCTTGAACTCTCCGACCGGATTCTCACGTTCCCGCGCGGCCCCCGAGCGGGTGACGCGCTTCACCGAGTTTTGGAGACGGCGGACTTTCAGGTCATGGCGCCCGAGACCGATGCGGTTCGCGCGTTGCGCACGGCGCACGCCGAGCGCATCGTCGGGGAGACGCTGGAATTTTCCGAGGCGGAAAAGTCCTTGGCCGCCGCGGCCGTCGCACGGATGATCGGCGACGTGCTCAATTCGGAGCTTCTGCCCGGGATTCGGTTGCGGGATGTTCCGCCCGAAGCGCGTACGGCCGAAATGGAGTTTCTCCTTTCGATGCCGTCGAACCTCACGGCCGCCCGGTTGGGCGAAGCGCTTGCGAGGCTCAACCCTAGTTATGCCGTGCCGGGTTTGACGGATGCGTCGCTCACGGGCTACCTCACGGGCTTCATCGACCTTGCGTTCGGCGCGGGCGATCGCTTCTGGATTCTCGACTGGAAGAGCAACGCCATTGCCGACGAGCGCGAGGGCTTCACGCAAGAGGCGATGGCGGCTGAAATGACCCGTCATCATTACCGCCTTCAGTACCTCCTTTACGGCGTGGCCTTGAGGCGGTGTCTGCGGGCGCGCTTGGGCGAGGATTTCCGGGAGTCGATGATCGGCGGGGCGATTTACGTGTTTCTGCGCGGGCTATCGGCCGAGGACTCTCTTGATGCGAGCGGGCGACGCCCGGGCGTCGTCGTTGATGAAATTCATCCTGCCGTGCTTCGGTGTCTCGACGAACTCTTCGCCTACGGGTGGTCGGAAGAAACAGTCCGTAAGGCCGAAGCCGAACTCGGACGCACCGAGGTGTGCAATTGAGGAGAAACCGCGCAATGACGGAATGGAAGACGGAACAGATGACGGAACAACCGACGAAAGAGTCGACGATGAATGTGCCTTTACCCGAGTCTTTCCAAGACGAACTCCTCCCCCTCGGAGCGGCCTTTTTGCGTATGGCCGAGCGTCGCGCGGGGCGCGCGCTTTCCGAGGAGGTGGCTCTGGCGACGGACGCCCTCATGCGCGCCTTCGCCGAGGCATCGCATAGGGGAAGCGTCTGCGTGCGTCGCCAAGACCTTTTGATGTCGCTCGCCGAGAGGATGTCCGCGCCCTTCGATCGCGACACCGCGTCCGAGCGACTCGAGCGGCTTTTCGACGAACTTGAAGCGCTCGGTCTGCTTCTGAGGCGCGAGGGCGCCGAGGTGCCCGAAACGCTTGCGGCGCCCTGGATCGAAGACGGCGAACGCATCTACGCGGCGCGCTACTTCGCGCAGGAAGCGAGCCTTGCGGCCGCACTCGTTCGGATCGCTTCGCAAACGCCCGAAAAGCCCTCCGATGCGGTGCTCTCCGAAATGCGGCGTCTCACGGACGCGATTCATGCCGACGAACACCAGGCGGGGGCCGTTCTCAAGGCGCTCGAGGAAAACCTCGCCGTGATTTGCGGCGGACCCGGGACGGGGAAGACGACGAGCGTCGTCCTGATGTTGGAGTGTCTGCTTGCGGAAAAGCCGAACCTGCGCATTTACCTTGCGGCCCCGACGGGGAAGGCAACGAGCCGCATGGCACAGTCCATTCAGGAAAGCGTTGCTTCGGATCGTCTCGTACGGTTGCTGCCGCGCATGGGGGCGGTGCTTGCGGGAAATAGCGACGCCGTGGTCGAAGGGCGAACGCTTCACAAGTGGCTCGTCACGAAAACCGCTTCTGGGGAGCGCCCCTCGAAAACGAATCCCTTGCCCTGCGACGTCCTCGTGATCGACGAAGCGTCCATGGTGGACATTCACCTCGCGGCGCGCCTTTTTGAGGCCGTCTCGCCGAAAACCCGGGTGATCGTGCTCGGCGACAAATTCCAGTTGGCGGCCGTGGGCCCGGGGGCGGTGTTCGCGGACATCTCTTCTTCGACGGGTGCCCTGGCGCGCCATGTGGCGGAATTGAAAACGAGTCGCCGCTTCAAAGAAAAAACCGTCATCTGGTCGCTCGCGCGCGCCGTCAACCACGAGGGTGTGGCCGCGAAGGATGCTCCCGACGACGTGGTGCGACTTTTGCGCGCAAATCTGACGGAAGTCTCGCCCGAGGGAGACATTTGTCCCGCCGTCTGGTTCGACGAAGCGCCGCAACCCGATACGGGTCTTTCGAGCGCGGCTCTGGAGTGGCTCGATCGCGAATCGCGTCCCTACCTGGAAGCACTCGCCGCGTATGTCGAAACCGAGCGTCGCCCCGGGGTCGGCGACGCGGAAATGGAAGAAGCCTGGACGCGTCTCTGGAAGTCGCTCGCGCGCTTTCGTCCGCTGGCGGCGCAGCGTCGCGGTCCGCAAAGCGTCGAAGCACTCAACCGCGTCATGGAAAGTCGCGTCAAGGCAAAACTCGTCGAGATCGGCGCCTATGACGAACGGTACGACGACGAGGTGTATCCGGGGCGCGTTGTCATCGTGCGCAAAAACGACGACGTGCTCGGTGTCTTCAACGGGGACGTGGGGATCGTCGTTCCGGTGCCTTTCGGGCCCGATGAGGATCCTCTCACGGCGCGCCCCCGCCGTACGGTGATTTTCGGCGACACGGGAAAGCGCATCGCCCCGTCGCTCCTTCCCGCGCACGAAACGGCGTTTGCGATCACGATCCATCAGTCGCAGGGGTCGGAGTTCGAACATGTGGCCGTGTTTCTCCCGGAGAAGCCCGACTCGGGCCTTGCGACGCGGGAACTTTTGTACACGGGCGTGACGCGAACGAAGGGAACCGTGACGATTTTCGGTTCCGAACGTACGCTCCGCACGGCGGTTGCAAGCCGTACGGCGCGCGTCGGGGGACTCGCCCGACGGCTTGAGGAACTGGTGCTTCCGAAAGAGACGCATTGAGGGGGAAAAAACGCCGACCTTGCGCCGTTTCGACGCTGGCCAAGTTCTTGACATAGAGGAAACCCTGAGAAATCCGAATGTGTTGCATTTTTGCAACGCTTCGGCTTTTGCGTCTCGGATTGGTTTTTTTCGAGGAAATGGAAGGTATCCTCTGTTTTCAGGGGATTACTATCGGACGCAGGAGAAATGGCCGAGCGAGGTTTGCATTTTTTCGGCTTCTCTTGAAATCGGTGTCGATAATGATCCTGTCGCTCCGTTGCGGATGCGATACACGGATGCCGGCGATCGCAGCGATCTCCGGTTACATTTCGGCCTTGCGGCTTCGTTGCCGCGAAGGCCGCACGGTTCGACGGGTGCTTTGTTGCACGCAGGCCCCCGTCGGACAACGGGGATACATCCCCGATTTCTTCAGGAAACGAATTATGTTTAAGAAGACTCTTGCTGCCGCCGCCGTTCTCGGCGCTTTTGCCGGTTCTGCTTTCGCCGCCGACGTTACGCTTTACGGTATCGTCGACTACGGCTTCAACTATCAGCACGTCGACACGGACGCCGCCGGTACGGACGCCTCCGATTCCTTCCGCATGATGTCCGGTCAGAACTCCGGCTCGCGCTTCGGCCTCAAGGCTCAGGAAGACCTCGGCAACGGCCTCCAGGTGGGCTTCGTCCTTGAAAACGGCTTCGACGCCGACGACGGTTCCTTTGACGGCAACGGCGACGACAAGATTTTCGGCCGTGAATCCCAGCTCTATATCTCCGGTGCCTTCGGTACGGTCTCCTTCGGGCGCGTCGGTCAGATGGCGAGCGCGAACGGCTCGTTCGGCATCCTCGGCGGCGCTTCGCCCTTCTCGGGCGGTTGGCAGGATTCCGTCGGTCAGAAGTTTGTGTTCGCGAACGGCTTCGCTCGCTTTGACAACACCGTCACCTACGTGACGCCGGAATTCGCGGGCCTCAAGGTCTATGCTCAGTATTCGTTCCAGAATTCGAGCACGGAAGAAGGCACGGAAGGCAAGTCCTCGGTGGACCGCTACTACGGTGTCGGCGCCACCTACACGAACAACAACCTCTACCTCGTCGGTATCGTCGACTCCATGAACTGGGATTCGACGGCTACGGGTGCCAACCTCGACGACCAGCTCGCCGTCACCCTCGGCGGTGCCTACGACTTCGGCGTCGCGAAGCTCTACGCTTCGGGTCAGTACTTCGACAACGCGAAGGGCGTCGGCCAGAAGCGCGCCACGGAAACGGGCATCACCGGCGGTTACAACTTCAACTCCGCCGACCTTGAAGGCGCCGAAGGTTGGGGCCTCAACGTCGGCGTGGGCGTTCCCGTCTTCGGCGGCACGGCCAAGGCTCAGGTTGCCTACATGGATGCCGAATCCACGCGCGACAGCGACATGAACGTTTCGCGTTGGAGCCTTGCCGCGGGCTACGACTACAACCTCTCGAAGCGTACGATGGTCTACACGGCCGCCGCCTACACGCGCGACGACGTTTCGGAACAGTACCAGGCTACGACCCATACGGGTTCCAACCCCTCCACGGTTGAAGTCATGGCCGGTATCGTCCACAAGTTCTGATTCGGGAACTTGAGTCGCTTATCCTTGGATTGAGCGACGCAAGCTTCGAGCTTTCGGGAGCGCATGGGTTGCACGACATGCGCTCCGCGTGGAGAACGAAGCCAAAACGAACAAACCCCTCCGTCGGATCGCGACCGTCGGAGGGGTTTTTCATATCCGTCGCAAGCGCGCAGCCGAAACCGCGCAATGAAAAACCTCCCGACGGGAAGCCCGTTCGGGAGGTTGGAGGAAAGGTCCGTCGGCTCTTGCGTCAGAGTGCTTCGGCGGCAAACTCCGCAAGGCGCGAACGTTCGCCGCGTGTGAGCGTGATCGTCGCTGCGTGTTCCCACCCCTGGAAGCGTTCCACCACGTAGGTGAGACCCGAACTGCCTTCGGTGAGGTACGGGGTGTCGATCTGTGCGATGTTGCCCAGGCAAACGATCTTCGTGCCCGGACCCGCACGCGTGATGAGGGTCTTCATCTGCTTGGGCGAGAGGTTCTGCGCTTCGTCGATGATGACGAACTTCTGAAGGAATGTGCGCCCGCGCATGAAGCTCATCGACTTGACGCGCACGCGGTTGCGGATGATGTCCATCGAGGCCTGACGCCCCCATTCGCCGCCCGCGTCGGACTTGTGGAGAACTTCGAGGTTGTCTTCAAGGGCGCCCATCCAGGGAGCCATCTTTTCTTCTTCCGTGCCGGGCAGGAACCCGATGTCTTCGCCGAGACTCACCGTGGCGCGCGTCATGATGATTTCGGAATAGCGTCGTACGTCGATCGTCTGCGTGAGGGCGGCCGCGAGCGTCATGAGCGTTTTGCCCGTGCCCGCCTGACCGAGAATCGTCACGAAATCGATTTCGGGGTCCATCAGCAGGTTGAGCGCCATGTTCTGTTCGCGGTTGCGGGCGTTGATGCCCCAGACCTTGAAGCGGCCGCTCTTGCGGAAATCGCGCATGAGGCGCATCGTCACTTCGCGCCCTTTGATGCCCGTCACGAGCGCCATGAAGTTGTCGTCGCCCTTCACCGTGAGGCAGGCGTTCACGACGAAGCGCTCGGGGTGGTCCGTTTCGAACGCGTAGTGCGTAGCGTCGTTTTCCTGCCAGGACCGCAGCCCCTCGCCGATAGACTCCCAGAAGTCCGCTTCGAGCTCGATCTTCCCCGTGTAGAGCATGTCGGAGTCGTCGAGCACCTTGTCGTTGAAGTAGTCTTCGGCGGGAATGCCGAGCGTCGTCGCCTTGATGCGCATGTTGATGTCTTTCGATACCAACACGACCGCACGGTCGGGGAAGGCGGTTTCGAGTCCCTTCACGGTGGCGAGGATCGAGTTGTCGCCCTTGAAGGCGGGAAGCGCCTGCGGCAGGGGCGCAGCAACGACTTTCGTTTCAAACCAGAGGCGGCCTTTGGCTTCCGTGTTGCCGAGGAGCGCGAGGGGCACGCCGTCGTGGAGATTGCCGTTGTTGGCTTCGATCAACGCGTCGAGGCTGCGGCTCACGGTACGCGCGTTGCGCGCGACGTCGGTCAAACCCTTCTTGTGGCTGTCGAGCTCTTCAAGCGTCGTCATCGGCAGGAAGACGTCGTGCTCGGCAAAGCGAAAGAGCGAAAGCGGGTCGTGCATGAGGACGTTCGTGTCGAGCACGAAGAGCTTGGGCTTGTCTTCGGGCATGAGGGCACGTCCTTTGCGGGCGCTTGCCGAACGACGGGCGCGCACGGGAGCGGAAAGGGGAGCGGCGACGGGAGAAGGCGCCCGAGGGACGACCGCCTCGGCGGGTGCAACGACGTCCGTTGCCGGCATTTCGACGGCGGCATTCGCTTTGACACCGCCCGCCGTGCCGAAGAGGGCGGCCGTCACATCCAGAAGTTCGCCCTGGTTGTCCGCTGCGGACGCAACAACCTTGCGGGTGCGGGACTTTTTCGCGCGAACGGGTTGCTTGGCGGACTTCTCGGGCGTCTTTGCCTCGGGTTTCGAAGCGCTCTTTTCGCTTTCGACCGTCGCGGCGGTCGATTCGAGCGTCTCGGTCGCGACCTTTTGCTCCTTCGTCGCGCGACGTCGCTTCGCGGGCTTTTCGGAAGCGGTCTTGGCGGCGGCAACGTTTTCAACGGGGAGGGACGCCTGCGGTGCCGCGCCCTCAAGGGATGTTGCGGTATCGGGCGTCGGTTCGACGGCCGTACTGCGGGAGCGGGCGACGTGTTTCGTCGCGGTTCTCGTGTGACGCTTGCCGGGTTTGGCGGGTTCGCCGTAATCGGCGAGAAGATCGGCCGGCTGGGAGGGCGCTTTGGGAAGCGGCATAGACACCTCGAATGATGGTTGGCGGTGTGCGGGGAGGAACGGACGGAACCGTTCGCGTTGTCGAACATTCTACGAGTCCTCGGGAAAAGCGCGGAGGCCCGAAAGCCCCGTCGAGACGGGTTTCTCTCGGGATCCGGGCGTCCATCCTCCGAAAGGAGGGGACTTCGGGCGGCTTTTCTCGATCAAAGGGAGGGGTCGGCTACTTTTTGAAGGAGGACCTGTCGGAATCGGGAGAAAATTCGGGTAGCATGGGCGGAAAAGACTCGGGCGCGCACGCGACGCCGGCGCCTCGACGACGGGGGGCACGGCCGCGGCCCGGTTTGCCGGCATCCGCCAGAAACAACGACGGAGGGTATTTCATGCAGTACATTTCGACGCGCGGCGAACAGACGCCGAAGCGCTTTTCGGACATTCTTTTCGAAGGCCGTGCCGAAGACGGCGGCCTTTACGTGCCAGCGGCGTTCCCGCGCCTCACGCTCGATCAGATCCGCGTGATGCGCGGTCTCGACTACGCGGGGCTGGCGCTGGAGGTGATGCATCTCTTTTGGCCCGAGCTCGATCGCCCGACGCTCTGGAAGCTTTGCCGCGACACGTACCAGCCGGAGTTCTATCCGTACGGACGCGACCGCATTTCCGCCCGTGAGGTGACGCCGATCACGTGGCTGCACGACGACGTGGGCCTGCTCGAACTCTCGAACGGGCCGACGTTGTCGTTCGACGACATTTCGCTCTCGCTCCTTGCGAACATCTTCGCGCGCGGTCTCGGCAACGCCCCCGCTACGATGACTTTCCTCGGGGCGACGACGGGCGACATGGGGGCGGCGTGCGAACACGCGTTCGCCGAGATCCCCAATGCGCGCGTGGCGATGCTCTCGCCCCAGGGGCGCATGAGCGATTGGCAGGCCGCGCAGCTCTACGCCAACGCGCCCGCCAACAGCGTCAATCTCGCCGTCGACGGGACGTTCGACGACTGCCAGGACATGGTCGAGCGCATGCTCTCGGATCGGAAGTTTGCCAAGAAGCACGGTCTCGGCGCCGTCAATTCGGTGCTCTGGGCCCGTATTGCAGCGCAGATCGTCTATTACTTCTACGCGTATCTGCAGGCCGTCGAGAATGTCGGCGAAGAGGTGGTGTTCGTCGTTCCGGGGGGTAATTTCGGCAACGCCTTCGCGGGCTGGGCCGCCAAGCAGATGGGGCTTCCCATTCTGCGTCTCATCGTTGCCACGAATGAAAACGATGCGATGGACCGGTTCCTGCGTACGGGTGTCTATGAGCCGCGTCCTGCGAGCGAGACGCTCGCGACGAGCTCGCCCTCGATGGATATTTCACGTGCGGCGAATTTCGAACGCTTCCTCTACGAAATGCTCGATCGGAATGCGCGACGCACGGCCGAACTCATGAAGGAACTCGAAACGAAGGGTTCTTTCGAACTCACGCCCGGGGAATTCGCCCGCGTGCGTCGTTCGGGGCTCGCCTCGGGGACCTCGAACCACGCGAACCGTCTCGAAATCACCGAGCATCTCTACGTCGAATACGGCACGTACGTCGACCCGCATACGGCCGACGCCATTTACAGCGGCATTTATCTCCACCCCGTGGGCGTTCGCACGCTGTGCCTTGAGACCGTGGATCCGGCGAAATTCCCGAAGATCATTCGTCAGGCGACCGGGCACGACGTGCCCGTGCCCGAAGGGTTCGAAGATCCGCGAGGAAAACCCGCCGAAAAGACCTACATGCCCAACGACTTCGATGCGGTGAAGGCGTTCGTGGCCGAGTTTGCCGACAAACCCTTCTGATCGTCGAACCATGATGCAAAGTGCCGACCCTCACACGGTCCGCCCGACGAGTTGCGCCCTGCGAACCCCGCCCTTTGTCGTGGGGTTCGTCGGTTTTTCGGGAGCGGGCAAAACGACGCTCGCCACTCGCGTGACGGCGATCCTCGCGGCGCGCGGTCTGAAGGTTTCCGCCCTCAAGGACGCGCACCACGGGGTCGACCTCGACAAACCCGGCAAGGACACGTACCGCTACCGCGAAGCGGGTGCGGCGGAGGTGATCCTGCGTACGGCCGAACGCTATGCGATTCTCGTTGAGACGCCCGAAACCGTGATGCTCGACGAACTCCTCGCACGGGTGCGTCCCGACGCGGACGTGGTCGTGGTCGAAGGGTTCAAGCATGAAGGCGACTTTCCGAAAATCGAACTCCTTCGAGGGGAGGCCGCCGATGCGGTCGTCTCCGGCCGAAGGGCGCCCCTGTACCCGACGGACGAGCGAATCGTCGCCGTCGCCGTCGACCGCCCCTTCACGCCCGTGCGTGCGGGACTCGACGTGCTCGATGCGAACGACCCTCAGGCCGTCGCCGACTATTGTTTGAAGCTTCGCGCGGAGCGCGAAGCCCGATGAGGTGGATGGAGATGCTTACTTACAGCGAAGCGCTCGCGAAAATTCTCGCCGACGCCCGGCCCGTGGCCGAGGCGGAGACGATCCCTCTGATGTATTCGACCAATCGCGTGCTAGCGCAGGACGTCGTGAGCCCGATGGCGGTGCCGGGCTGGGACAATTCCCAGATGGACGGCTACGCCGTGCGTGCGGCTGACCTGGCGGCAGCGTCCGAAACGAACCCCGTCGTGCTGCCCGTAGCCGAGCGCATCATCGCGGGTTCCGTAGGAAAGCCCGTTGAAGCGGGCACGTGTGCCCGCATCTTCACGGGCGCTCCCATGCCCGAAGGGGCCGATACGGTGGTGCCGCAGGAAGAAGTGACGGTCACCGAAGTGGGCGTTCACTTCACGAAGGTTCCCAAGCAAGGGTCCTGGGTGCGCCGGATCGGCTCCGATATCGCCGTGGGCGCAACGATTTTGCGCGCGGGTGACCGCCTTACCCCCGCCGCCATCGGTACGGTGGCCTCGATCGGTCGAGCGTACGTGACCGTCTATCGGAAGCTGCGCGTCGGTATTTTCTTCTCCGGCAACGAACTCGTGCAACCCGGCGAACCTCTTCCTCCGGGCGGGATCTACAACTCGAACCGCTACATGATTCGCAGTCTTCTGCAGACGCTCGGTTGCGAAGCGCTTGACCTCGGGAGCATTCCCGACACGTTCGAGGCGACCGTGCGCGCGTTGGAACATGCGAGCGAAACGGCGGACGTCATCCTGACGACGGGCGGCATGTCGGTCGGCGAAGAAGACCATCTGAAGCCAGCCGTCGAAGCGCTCGGCGCCCTCGACGTCTGGCGCGTGAAGCTGAAGCCCGGCAAGCCGCTCGCTTTCGGTCACGTGCGGGGCGTTCCCTACATCGGGCTTCCCGGGAACCCCGTCTCGGGTTTCGTGGTCTTTCTCATGATGGCGCGCCCCTATCTCCTGCGCCGCATGGGCATGACCGACATCGACATGAAGCCGCAGCAGATCCGCGCCGACTTCGAGTGGACGAAGGCGGGAGACCGCGAAGAGTTCGTGCGCGTGCGCCGCAACGATGCGGGCGGGCTCGATCTCTTTCACACGCAGAATTCGCAGGTGCTCTCGAGTTGCGCCTGGGCGGACGGTCTGGCGGATATTCCTGCGGGCGCCGTCGTGAAAAAGGGCGATCTCGTCGCTTACTACCCCTTCTGCCAGTTCTTTGCCTGAGAGCAAGTACTTACTAGTTGTTTGTTGTTCGACTATGAAAATCGAGGTTCTTTACTTTGCCGGCCTTCGCGACGCCATGGGGCGACGAAACGAAATCGTGGAACTTGAGGCCGACGCGTCGACTTTGGGCGACGTGCGCGCGTCGCTCGTCGCCCGAGGCGAACCGTGGGCGAGCGCCTTCGGCAACCTCAAGCGCGTGCGCGGTGCCGTGAATCAGGAAATGGCCGAAGACGACGATCCCGTGAAGGACGGCGACGAAGTGGCTTTTTTCCCGCCCGTGACGGGGGGCTGATCATGAGCGGGCAGACGTTCATTCGGGTGAGTCCCGAAGACTTCGACCTGTCGGAAGAAACCTCCCGCATTCGCGCGGCGAACCCGCAGGCCGGGGCGATCGTAAGTTTCGTCGGGGTCGTTCGAAACCGCAACGACGGCTCCGACGTAGCGGCGATGTCGCTCGAGCACTATCCGGGTATGACGGAAAAGGCGCTCGGAGCGATCATCAAGTCGGCCCGCGCCCGTTGGTCGATCGATGACGTGACGGTGATTCACCGCGTCGGCGACCTGGCGGTGGGCGACCAGATCGTGCTTGCGCTCGTTTCGTCCGCGCACCGCCGCGAAGCGTTCGAGGCGTGCGAATTCATCATGGACTGGCTGAAGACCGAAGCACCCTTTTGGAAGAAGGAAAAAACGCCCGAGGGCGACCGCTGGGTCGATGCCCGCGAAAGCGACGACGTCGCCCGCGACCGCTGGGGGACGCGTTTATGACGAAGGACGGACCGATCGAGCTCGTGGTGTTGGCGGTGGGCTCGGGGGCGGCTCTGGGCGCCCTCGGTCGCTGGTTTCTCGCGTATGTGCTCAACCCCCGTACGGACTTTCTGCCCCTCGGGACGCTCGTCGCCAACCTTCTCGGGGGGTATCTGATCGGGCTCGCGCTCGCCTGGACGAGCGCGCACCCCGAAATTCCGCCCGCCGTTCGGCTTTTCCTCATAACGGGCTTTTTAGGGGGGCTGACGACCTTTTCCACATTCTCGGGCGAAAACGTCTCGATGCTCCTGGCGGGCGAAGCGGGACGGGCGCTCGCGCACGCGACGCTCCACGTTGCGGGGAGTTTTGCGGCAACGGCGCTCGGGCTCTTCACGTGGCGGCTCTTGCACTGAAAAAAAAACGGCGCGGGATGTCTCTCGTAAAGATCAAGAAATGATCCTTAGGGGAAAAGGATCAATTCATGATCCTGCATGTCGAAACTTTCGGATTGTTCTTGAATTTTCTTATTGCCGAGGTTTCTTTTCCGTACGTTTTTTTTTTTTCGGATTTCCCCGGAAACAATTTGTCGATATTGACGGTTCCGTCGGTCCGCATCCCGACTTGAAAACGGGCGGGCCACCCCCATATGAGTATCAACACGAATTGAATTTCGTCGAGGTACTCGATCGGGGGTTGAGAGACCTCCGGCGGACGGGACCTGCAGGTCCTCCGCACGTACCCGACGCGGGAGACCTTTATGCGTCAAGACAAACTCACCACCAAATTTCAGGAAGCGCTCGGCGAAGCCCAGTCGCAGGCCCTGGCGCACGACAACCAGTACATCGAACCCCTTCACCTTCTCTCGGCGGTGCTTGCCGACAACGAAGGCTCGAGCCGCAGTCTTCTCGAGCGTGCCGGCGTCAACGTCGCGGAACTCGCACGCGAAACGAAGGCCGCGATCGAGCGCCTTCCCAAGGTGACCGGTAACGGCGGCGACATTCAGGTGTCGCGCGATCTCATCAACGTCCTCAACCTCACGGAAAAGGAAGCGATGAAGCGCTCGGACGCCTACATTTCGACCGAGATGTTCCTTCTGGCGCTCACGGACGACCGCAGCGACGCGGGTCGCATCGCTCGCGCGGCGGGTTTGCGCCGTCCCGAGCTCGAAGCGGCCATCACCGCCGTTCGCGGCAAGGACCCCGTCGACAATCCCGACTCGGAAAACCAGCGCGAAGCGCTGAAGAAGTACACGGTGGATCTCACGGCCCGTGCGCTCGACGGGAAGCTCGACCCCGTCATCGGGCGCGACGACGAAATTCGTCGCACGATGCAGATTCTGCAGCGCCGCTCGAAGAACAACCCCGTTCTGATCGGGGAACCGGGTGTGGGCAAAACGGCCGTCGTCGAAGGGCTTGCGCAGCGTATCGTCAACGGCGAAGTGCCCGATTCGCTGAAAGGCAAGCGCGTCCTTTCGCTCGACATGGCTGGCCTCATTGCGGGTGCCAAGTACCGCGGTGAATTCGAAGAACGTCTGAAGAAGCTCCTCGAAGAAGTGGTCGCTCAGGAAGGGCGCATCATTCTCTTCATCGACGAACTGCACACCGTCGTGGGGGCGGGCAAAACCGAAGGCAGCATGGACGCGGGCAACATGTTGAAGCCCGCGCTCGCCCGGGGCGAACTCCACGTGATCGGCGCGACGACGCTCGACGAATACCGCAAGTACGTCGAAAAGGACGCGGCGCTCGAACGCCGCTTCCAGAAGGTCATGATCGACGAGCCGAGCGTCGAGGATACGATCGCGATTCTGCGCGGTCTGCAGGAAAAGTACGAAGCGCATCACGGTGTCGAAATCACCGACCCTGCGATCGTCGCGGCGGCCGAACTCTCGCACCGCTACATCACCGACCGGTTCCTGCCCGACAAGGCGATCGACCTGATCGACGAGGC
>ENA-UEQM01000087-UEQM01000087.1-human-gut-metagenome-genome-assembly--contig:-NODE-87-length-61113-cov-12.678714_pt1 | contig 61113 bp, 50 predicted proteins | sample MGYA00242948_ERZ507948 | MGnify/ENA primary metagenome ERZ507948 (study PRJEB26167, sample SAMN06115440) | human gut metagenome | host: Homo sapiens | place: China:Hubei | collected 2015-07-28 | study... | reverse complement strand
CTCCGTGCGGCTTCGCCGTACTCGTCATTCCGGGCAAAAAAGCCGACGCGGTCGCCGACCGGAGCGGTGTGCCGCTCCTGTACAACCATGCCTGTCTCTATCAGAGCCTCCCCGCCCGGAGGGAAAACCGGAACGGTTTTACCGGCTCTCAAGTACCCGGCGCCGGCACCTTGCCGGTCGGGGTCAAGGGGCGAAGCGCCCTTGTCGCTGCGATTAGCAGCGAAATCCCGAAGCGGAGGTGGAGGCGGTATCAGTTGAGACCGAAGAGTGCTTCGGCCATTTGAATTTCCGCCTGGGAGGGTTCCGGGACGTCCCGGAGCGTATCGGTCAGGCGGAGCTGCTCCCACTTGTAGGCGCCGAGCTTGTGGTAGGGCAGCAGGTCGATCCGCCGGATGCAGCGGTAGGGCTTCAGGAATGCGGCCAGCTCTTCGAGCCGTTCGCGGAGCAGGGTGAAGCCCGGCACCAGCACGTGCCGGATCCAGACCGGCCTGGCGGTCTCTTCGCAATAATCCAGTGTGGCAAGGGTGTTGCGGTTGTCGCGGCCGGTCAATTCGCGGCAGAGGGCCGGATCGAGCGCCTTGATGTCGAGCAAAAGCAGATCCGCCCGGTCGATGACCGGCCGGGAGCGTTCCAAGGGGACGGAACCGGCGGTGTCGAGCGCGGTGTGGAAACCGGCCCGCGCACACCGTTCGAGGATGTCGCGGGCGAATTCCGGCTGCATCAGCGGTTCTCCGCCCGACAGCGTGACGCCGCCGGAGCGGATGAAGTTCCGGCAGGATTCGATTTTACCGACCACTTCGGCGGAGGAGATTTCCATGCCGCCCCCCAATTCCCAGGTGTCGGGATTGTGGCAGTAGCGGCATCGCAGCGGACAGCCCTGCAGGAATACGACGAAACGCACTCCCGGGCCGTCCAGCGTACCGAAGCTCTCAAACGAATGCACCCTGCCGGTCACGCCTTCCATCGCACGCTCAGAACTTGCTGTGGAAGGTGCGGTTGACCACGTCGAGCTGCTGCTCGCGGGTCAGCTTGATGAAGTTCACGGCGTAGCCGGAAACGCGGATGGTCAGCTGCGGATACTTTTCCGGGTGGTCCATCGCGTCGAGCAGCGTTTCGCGCTTGAGCACGTTCACGTTCAGGTGATGGCCGTTCTCCGTGAAGTAGCCGTCCAGCAGCGAAATCAGGTTCGCCTGCTTTTCCGCCGTGGTTTTGCCGAGCGAATCGGGCACGATGCTGAAGGTGTAGCTGATGCCGTCCTCCGCATAGTCGTAGGGCAGTTTGGCGACCGATTTCAGCGATGCGACCGCGCCGTTCACGTCGCGGCCGTGCATCGGGTTCGCGCCGGGGGCGAAGGGCTCGCCCGCCTTGCGCCCGTCCGGGGTCGACGCGGTCTTCTTGCCGTACATCACATTTGAGGTGATGGTCAGGATCGACATGGTCGGTTTGGACTTGCGGTAGGCGTAGTGGCTGGAGAGCTTCTTTTCGAAGCTCTTCACGATCTCCACCGCGATCTGGTCGACGCGGTCGTCGTTGTTGCCGTACTTCGGGAAGTCGCCTTCGGTCACGAAATCGACCGCCAGCCCGGCTTCGTTCAGCACCGGCCGGACTTTCGCGTACTTGATCGCCGACAGGCTGTCCGCCAGCACCGAGAGTCCGGCGATGCCGCCGGCCATCGTGCGGACGATTTCCTCGTCGTGCAGCGCCATTTCGATCCGCTCGTAGCAGTATTTGTCGTGCATGTAATGGATGATGTTCAGCGTGTCGATGTAGAGTTTGCTGAGCCAGTCGGTGATCTCGTCGAAGTTCCGCATCACCTCGTCGTAGTTCAGATAGCCGTCGCCGGCCAGCAGCGGAATCGCCGGAGCGACCTGCATGTTGTCGTACTTCACATCGCGGCCGCCGTTGATCGCGTAGAGCAGCGCCTTCGCGAGGTTGCAGCGCGCGCCGAAGAACTGCATCTGCTTGCCGATCCGCATCGCGGAGACGCAGCAGGCGATACCGTAGTCATCGCCGAATTTCACGCGCATCAGGTCGTCGTTCTCATACTGGATCGACGAGGTCAGAATGGAGATTTCGGCGCAGAATTTCTTGAAGTTTTCCGGCAGCTTGACGCTCCACAGCACGGTCAGGTTCGGCTCCGGCGCGGGGCCGAGGTTGACCAGCGTGTGCAGGAAGCGGTAGCTCATTTTAGTGACCATGTGGCGGCCGTCCAGCGACATGCCGCCGAGCGATTCGGTGACCCAGGTGGGATCGCCGCTGAACAGCTCGTCGTAGGCCGGGGTGCGCAGGAAACGCACGATCCGCAGCTTCATGATGAAGTGGTCCACGAACTCCTGAATCTGCTCTTCGGTGTACTTGCCGCTCCTGAGGTCGGCTTCGGCGTAGATGTCGAGGAAGGTCGAGATGCGGCCGATCGACATCGCCGCGCCGTTCTGCTCCTTGACCGCCGCGAGATAGCCGAAATAGAGCCACTGGATCGCTTCTTTGGTGTCTTCCGCCGGGCGGGAGATGTCGAAGCCGTATTTGGCGGCCATCGCCTTGAGTTCCTTGAGCGCCTTGATCTGTTCGGCGATCTCCTCGCGCTTGCGGATGTGGTCGGAATCCATCACGTCGATGACCATCTCCTTCTTGGCACGCTGCTTTTCGGCGATCAGCCGGTCCACGCCGTAGAGCGGCACCCGGCGGTAGTCGCCGATGATGCGGCCGCGGCCGTAGGCGTCGGGCAGGCCGGTCATGATGCCGGCGTGGCGGGCCGCCTTCATCTCGTCGGTGTAGACGTCGAACACGCCGTCGTTGTGGGTCTTGCGGTATTTGAATACATTTGCGACCTCCGGATCCATCTTCCGGCCGTAGGCGTCCAGCTCGGTATAGATCAGCCGGATGCCGCCGAAGGGCATGATCGCGCGTTTCAGCGGGGCGTCGGTCTGGAGCCCGACGATCTGCTCAAGCTCCCGGTCGATATAGCCCGCCTCATGCGAATCGATGGTCGAAATCGTCTTTTCGTCGATATCGTAGACGCCCTTGCGTTCCCGCTCGATCTTCATCAGGGCGCAGAGCTTCTCCCACAAGGTCCTGGTCCGGTCCGAAGCGGGAGTCAGAAATGATTTATCGCCGTCATAGGGCGTGTAATTGCGCTGGATGAAGTCCCGTACATTGACTTCCTTATTCCACTCGCCGGTCTTGAATTCCATACTATGATCCTTCCTTTATGTAAATAGTTATCAAACTCAAAAAAATTGAGATATGAATTACCAATATACATCTTGACGGGCTGATTTTCAAGGTGAAAACAGCCCGGAATTGTCACTCCGTTTCGTTGCCGGGCGGGCAACGGCATGGCGGATAATGAATTATGAAGTTCAAAATAATTAGACTCCTTTAATACAGCAGCCGGGGACAGAGCCGCTTCCATGAAAATTTCAGGAGAAATATTGGTTTCCCACTTGACAAAGTGGTCCGGTTGAGTCATAATATACATAGAAAACTATGCAGGTGTGTTGATCCATGAGAAGCAAAGTTCCGAAATACGTGCAGATTGCCGAAATCCTGAAGCGGAGGATTGCAAACGGTAATTATATGTCCCAGAGTTTTCCGGGGGGACCGAAACTGGTTGCGGAATTCGGGGTCAACTACCGGACGGTGCGGCAGGCTTTTCAGCTGCTGCTGGACGAGGGACTGCTGGTGCGCGGTGAAAATGAGCGGCTGGTGCAGCCGGGCGGTGCGGGAAGGACGCCGTTCAAGGTGGCCTTCGTTTCGTCAGGCTACTGCTGTCCGGCCGATAAATGGCTGCTGGCGGTCCGGGAAGCGGCCCGGAAATACCGGTGCATGTTCTGCCGGGTCGTATTCGACACGACGGACGACGCGATTCTCTACGAAACGCTGGACGGGGATTTCGACCTGATCTTTCTGAGCGTCGGCACTCCGGACGGGCTTCTGCTGGACAAGATCAGGCAGAAAAAGGAGAAGGTCGTCCTGCTGTTTGCCGACATGAGTGCGGAGGGGATTCCGTTTTTCGACGGCATCGACAATGAGGCTTGCGCATTGATCGTCCGCCATCTGGCGCGGAGAAATTGCAGGAAGATCGATTTTTTCTCCGTGATGCAGACGCCGGAGTTCTACACCGCCCGCCGCGACGTGTGGGAGAAGACGCTGAAAGAACTGAATTGTACCGGAGAGGCGTATTGCGTCATGGGAAACGTGGAGGAAGAACGATTTGTACAGGCGCACCGGCTTGCCGCCGGATTCCTGAAACAGGGGGCGTTTCGGGAGGCCGACGGGGTGTTCTGTTCCGACGTGGAAGCCGCGCAGGGGCTGTTGCGGGCTTTTGCGGATGCCGGAATCCGGGTGCCGGAGGAGATTCAGGTCGCTTCTTTCGGTGCTCCGGAGCTGGCGGCGATGTTCATCCCCTCCATCACGGTGATCAGGACTCCGCCGCTCGCGCCGCTGGCCGCCGAACTTTTTGAACATTTTCTCGGGATCACTCCGCAGCCGGGCAGGCTGCGGTTCAATTTCGACTATCGGAAATTCACGGAGGACGAATTGATCATGCAGGGAGAATCCACATGGAAGAACGAAGGAGGAGTACCATGAAAGTCGGATATAAGGGAGTGTATTATTTTACATTGATCGAATTGCTTATTGTAATTGCAATCATTGCAATTTTAGCCGCACTGCTGTTGCCGGCGCTGAACAAAGCACGGGAAACCGCCCGGAGCGCGCAGTGTTTGAACAATCTGAAACAGCTCAGCCTTGCCGTGACGGGATATGCCGGAGATTACAACGGGTGGGGGCTCGTCTATCCCCATGCCAAAAGGAACTACGCCCGTTACCGGCTGTTCGGGCCGATCGCCGCCGACCAGAACCAGCATTATACGCTGCTGCCGTATCTGGGGGCCGGAGGGACCTGGCCGGATTACTGGAGCGAACCGGAACGCTACGATGTGGTCAAGCCGGCGTTATGTCCGGCCGGCCGCCGCAGCGGTACCGATGCCTTTACCACGAAGGACGGCTCCGAAGTCGTCCCCAACGCGAGCTACGCGGTGAATCAATATGTCTGTTATGAGGACAGCGCGACGAATCGGGCGGATGCGCGGTTCGGCAAATTCGAGAACGTCAGACGGCCGTCGGCCCGGGTGCTGTTTGCGGATGTGGCTGAGAATGTGCCGGTATTCAATACCGTCGGCGCGTCGGCGTTTCCCGCGATGACGCTCGGCTGGCACGGAATCATCTCCACACGGCATCACGGCCTGAGTTCGAACATCGGCTTTGCCGACGGCCACGCGGCGAACTTGCGGCATTACCGGGTAAAGGAACTGGGGACCGGAGGACAGCCGGCAAACCAGACCGGCTACAGCTGGCACGACGCATTGAAGTGGAATTGAAGAACAGGGGGGAAACAATGAAGAAATGGTCTGTTGTATTTGGCGTATTGGCCTTTATTTCGGCTGCATGGGCCGGGCCGGTGCTCCGGTGGGATGGGACGGAAACCATTCCGCAGTTCCGGCGGTTCGACGCGGCGGGGAAGCAGGATCAGGCTGTCCCCGCCGCCGTCAGGGATGCGGAAACCGGCCGCTTCCGTTATGTGTTCGACGGGCGCAGCCTGCTGGCGGCCTCCCATAAACTCAACGGAGCGCAGACTCTCCGGGTGCAGGTGAGGTTCAAGGCACCGCCGCAGGGAGTGCTGCTCGCACGTAACCGGCCTGCGGAAGGAGTGCGCGGCTTTGAATTCGGGTTTTCCGGCCGGCATCACAGCGATTTCCGGGGAAGTTCTCCTGCCGGTTTCATCTCGGATGGCTATGCCCGTGGCATCGTCGGAATCCTGGGAACGGGGATCGAATGCCGCCCCGGCGTCCGTTACGAATATATCGTCCGGTTTGAGCCGGGGAAGTTCTGTGCCGTCACGGTAATCGACCGGAGCAGCGGGGAGATCGTCTATGGCGGTTCCGTCCCCTGTCCGGCGGTCGGGGCGTTGGCGGAGAAGGCAGGGAACCGGCTGCTCTGTGTCGGCGGCCGCCGTTCGCACAGCCGTTTGTGCGAATATCTGGTGCCGGAGGGAACGGAAATTTTCGGCATTACGGTCTGGGACCGGGCGCTCACGATTCCGGAGCTGCGGCGGGAACTGGGACTGCCTGAAGGTTCTGCAGTAAAAGAACATCCCGCAGCCGTCCGGTTTGTGGACCCGGTTTCCGGGGATGACGCGAATGCCGGAATCTCACCTGAAAAGCCGTTCAGGTCCATCGGGAGAGCCGTCGCCGCCGCCGCGCCGGGCGATACGGTGAAGCTCGCTCCCGGAATCTATTTCGAGCAGGTGAATATTTTAAAGGGAGGGACTCCGGAAGCTCCCCTGACGATTCAGGGCGATCCGGCCGCGCCCGGCAAGGTCATCGTAACGGGAGCCGTGCGGGAAATCCGCGAGGGGAAGGTGAAGTGGAAGCTCGAAGACGAGCAGGCGCGAATTTACAGCGTCCCGCTGGCGGAGCGTCCGGTCCGGGTGCTGTATGACGGAGTCAACCTGCCCGCCGGCGACACCCTGAAAAGCCTGCGGGAAATGATGACGACCGGCGAACCCCGGATGCCTCTGCCGTTTCACGGCCATTACTACGATGCTGAAAGCAAAAAATTGTATGTCCGGCTCCATATCGGCGGGAAATACGGCTCCCGCGATCCGAATGAACACGTTATGAGCGTCGCTTCCCGCTGCTGGGCGGGCGGTTTCAACGGGCGTGCCGGATATCAGCCGAAGGATTCCAATTTTTTCGTGAAAACGGGCGACCGCGCCGGACTGGTCATCGACGGGATCACGTTTGAGACGCCGGGCACCGCCGCCGTGGTCGCGGTCCGTTCCGGCGGGATCGTGGTGCGGAACTGCGTCTTCAGCGGCTGCCGCTGGGCGGTTGCGGGGAGCGGCACCGACGATGTGTTTGTGGAAAACTGCCTGTATCAGCTGAAGGATCTCTGGGGAGAAGCAAAGGAACTGATCGGAAAACGGAAACCGGACCCGCAGGCCCCCGCGTGGTATTCCAAATGGCAGTGGCTGCCGAAGCATGTCAGCGACTACACCAAAAGTCATGAAACCGGGGTATTCCTGAATGCCGGGAAGCGGTGGCACCTGCGCAATTCCATCATTGAAAATGCGTTTGACGGCCTCTCCTGCTTCAGCATGGATCGCGCGGAGGATACCCAGATTTACGGCAACCGGTTCGAGAAGCTGCTCGACAATGCGATAGAAGTGGAAAACCATGCGAAGAACGTCCGCATCTACAATAATGTGTTCATCGACATGCCCGATCCCATCTCCGACCAGCCGCTCGGAGGGCTGCCGTGGCCGGGGCCGGTCTTCGTCTACCGCAACATCTTTTACGAGAATCCGGAGTCGAAGGAGGTCAGGACGGTTCGCAGCCACGGCGCATTCAAATTCGGCGCGAACTGGCTCAACTGGGAGCGGATCAGGGAGATGGGAAACGGGGCGCCGGATGCGGAAACGCGGACGCGGATTTCCAAACGGTTCCTGTTCGCGCCTTATCCCGGATTCCTGGTGTTCAACAATACGATCGATCTGCCGGATCACTGCCTGATCAACCGCGTTCAGCGCCGTTATATGGAGTTCGTCAATTTCCGCTTCTTCAACAACATCATCTCCTGCCGGGAAATCCTGTGGGAGACCCCCGGCTATCAGGGGCTGCTTGAATTTTTCAACAACCTTGAGGTTGCGCCGAAGGAAAACGGCGTGATCGCCGGCGCCGGCGGGAAAAAACTCGCTTCATTGGATGGAACGGTCTTCGACCGTCCCGGCGACCGCCGTTATGAACTGCGGCGGGATTCGGCTGCGGCCGGGCTCGGCACGCTGCTGATCGGCGAGATCGATGCGTCGGAGGATGCCGGGGCGGTTTCCCGCGGACAACGCTGGTCGGCGGGAGAGGGGCCGGGAAAAGCGCCGGAACCGGCAAGGCTTTCGCCGTTCGCCCGGAAGGTGTTGTATGAGCCGGCGCTGGTTCGCGCGGCCGGTCCGGTCGCCGGGCGCTGGGGCGTGTATGCGCCGGAGGAACGTTTCCGGATCGCTGTTCCGGCCGGAACGGTCCCGGAGTCTGGAACTGTCGAAATCATCTTCCGCGCGGCGGCTTTCGGGGAGACGGAGGTGCTGGCGGGCTGCGGAGACTTTTCACTGACGGTGGCCGGGGATGGAGCGGGCAGAACGGTTACCGCCTCCGGCGGCGTTGCCCTGCCTGCCGGAACGGATCGGGAATCGTGGCGGACGCTGACGCTGAAACTGGACGGGCGGAATGCCTCGCTTGCGCTGGACGGCGCTCCCGCGCGACGGCTTCCGTCGCGCCCGGCCGCCGGGGAAACGATCTTTGTAAACGTCGGCCGGAATCCGGTTTTCGATGTATTGATCTCCGAAACTCCCGGAGTATTGTGATAAGCAGCTGACGGAAAAATATTCAGATTCAGAGGTGAATGATGTACGATGTTTTCTCATTGCCGGAGTTCCGGTTCCCGGAAGGTTTCCTGTGGGGCAGCGCCACTGCCGGGCATCAGGTGGAGGGGGACAATATCCACTCCGACCATTGGAAATGGGAGCAGGAGGGGGAGTGCGAAGAGCCTTCCGGGAAAGCCTGCGACAACTGGCGGCTGTTCCGTGAGGACGTGAAGCTGGTCGCGTCGCTGGGCCACCGGGCGTACCGGTATTCGGTGGAGTGGAGCCGGATCGAGCCGGAGGAGGGCCGCTTCGATCCGGCGGCGCTCGACCATTACAAGGAGATGAGCGAGCTTCTGAAACGGAACGGCATTGCGACTTATGTGACGCTGAATCACTTCACGGTGCCGCAGTGGTTCGCGGCCCGGGGCGGATTTCAGGAGCGGGAGAATATCCCGTACTTCCTGCGCTATGTGGAGAAGGTCGTCAAAGCCCTCGCCGGACTGGTCGACTCCTATCTGGTGTTCAACGAATCCTTCCATACGCGCGGCGACAGCCGCCGCGGCTTCAACTTCCTGATCGCCCATGCGCGGGCCTACCGGCTGATCAAGTCGTTGTGCGATGTTCCGGTCAGTTCCGCCCACATGGCGGTACAGCCGTATCCGAACCGCTATTACGACGAGCTGGACCGGCTGATGGCGGCGTACCGCGATTTTCAGTATAACGGCTGTTTCCTGCACGCGATCGCCACCGGCGAACTGATCTCGCCTTTCACGGAGGCCGAAAGCTGCCCGGAACTCAAGGGCGCACTGGATTACTGGGCGGTGAATCTCTACACGCGCACGTTGGTCGACTCCCGCAGGGCGGATCTGGCGGCTCCCCGGTTTCCGCACAAGAAACTGCGCATGATCGACCGGGATTTCTATCTGGAGGAGATGTATCCGGAGGGGATGACCGCCATGCTGGAACGTTTCCGGGACAAACCGGTCTATATCACCGAAAACGGATGCAGCTGCCGTGACGACCGGTTTCGCATCGTCTACCTGACGCTCTACCTCTCCGCGGTGCATGACGCGATTCAGCGCGGAGCGGATGTGCGCGGCTACCTCTACTGGTCGCTGATGGACAATTACGAATGGAATTCGTTCACGCCGCGGTTCGGGCTGGTGGACGTGGATTTCAGGACGTTCCGGCGCACGCCGAAGTCCAGTGCCGCGTTTTTCCGTGAAATTATTGAACACAACGGTTTTTCACAGGCCATCCTGCGGAAATACCTGCACGAATTGCCGACGCTGGAGAAGCCGTAGGCACTCCCCGGAGGATCATTTTTCCCGGCGGTAGGCGTCCAGCGCCTCGCGGAACGGGGAGAGCACCCGTTCGAGCATCCCGTGGCATTCGGAGATCGCCATGCCGTAGTTGGTGACCGGCACCCCGGCGCGGCGGGCCAGCTCCATCCGGCGCAGGGTTTCGCGGCGGTTCAGCATGCAGCTGCCGCAGTGGACCACCAGTTTGAAATCCGCGAGGTCGGCCGGATAATCCCGGCCCGCCGCGACGGTCACCGCCGGCTCCCCGCCGATTTTCTTCGCGAGCCAGCGCGGAATCTTCACCCGGCCGATGTCGTCCTCGCTGGAGTGGTGGGTGCAGGCTTCGGCGATCAGCACCCGGTCGCCGGGCCGCAGGCGGTTGATCGCGGCGGCTCCGGCGGCGAGCAGCGGCATGTCCCCCTTCAACCGGGCGAACAGCACCGAAAAGGTGGTGCAGGCCACTTCCGCCGGAGTTTCGCGCACCATCAGGTCCACCACCTGCGAGTCGCAGACCACCAGCGCGGGCGGAGTTCTGAGCTGTTCCAGCGCCTTGCGGAATTCCGTCTCCTTGACGACCAGCGCGAGACAGTCGTGGTCGAGCGCGTCGCGGATCGCCTGCACCTGCGGCAGGATCAGCCGGCCCTTCGGCGCCTGCACGTCGACCGGCACGATCATTACGACCGTATCACCCGGCCTGACCAGGTCGCCCAGCAGCGGCGGAGCCTGGATGAAATCTTCGGGGCAGGCGGCCAGCAGCGCATCCTTCAGCAGCGGCAGCACCCGTTCGCGTTCCGTCGCCCCGCCGGTCGAGGAGACGCACAGAGGCTCGAAGCCGCACTTCTCCTTCAGTATCGCCAGAAATTCCGGCGCGGGCGGCTGTTCGTCGATTTTGTTGACGACCGGAATCAGGCTGACCTTGCGGTCGCGGGCGGCTGCGAGCATATTCTCTTCCGGAACTCCCCAGACGCCCGCGCCGGTCACCAGCAGCAGCACGTCGGCCCGGTTGAACGCGCGTTCGCTGCGTTCGACCCGGCGGCCGCCGAGGGCGGTCTCATCGTCGACGCCGGCGGTGTCGAGGAAAAGCACCGGGCCGAGCGGCCGCAGTTCCATCGGTTTTTCCACCACATCGGTGGTGGTGCCGGGAACCGGGGAGGTGATCGCGACGTCCTGGCCGGCGATCAGGTTCAGGAAGCTGGATTTGCCGGAATTGGTGCGTCCGGCGACGGCGATCTGCAAACGCATGGAGCGGGGGGCGCTTTCCATATCGAAATTCTCCTCTGATTGGGCTGTTTCAAGCAAAAAGGACCGCGAAGCGGCGTATCTTCCGCTTCGAGGTCCCCGTTTTCAAATAAAATATCACCGGAAACGGAGAAAGTAAAGCCGCCGCCGGATTGCTTTTTGATTTTTTGCGCCTATTGTAAAAGGTACGAAATGATTTCCGAACAATAGATGCGACATGTTTGAACGAAAGAAAAGAGAGCGCGGCAGCCTGAAACCGCTGCTGCGTTATTATATGCTGAAGCTGGTCCGCAACGACGGCACGCCGGAGTACATCGCGCGCGGCGTGGCGCTGGGATTGGCGGTCGGTTTCGTGATCCCGATGTTTTTCCAGCTGGCGGTCGCGATTCCGCTGTCGTTCCTGCTCCGCGCGGCCAAGGTCCCGGCGATCGCGTTCACCTTCGTCAGCAACCATTTCACGGTGTTCCTGATCTATCCGGTGCAGTGCTGGATCGGCAGCTATCTGATCATGCGTCCCCTGACTTACCGGGAACTGGAGATGAAGCTGAAAGATGTGGTCGCCGACCCGAGCTGGGCCACCTTTTCCGCATTGGGCGTCGACCTCGGGCTGGCGTTTCTGGCCGGCGGCGTGCTGTTCGCGCTGCTGGCCGCGGTGCCGGGCTATTTCCTGACCGTGCGTCTGGTGAAACGCTACCGCGCGGCCAGAGAACGCCGCCGGCTGAAAAAAGCGGAAGAAAAAAAGTTGTAAAAAAGCCGGTGCCGGGTTATATTAGTTTGTTGAAATCGAAATATTAAGCATTACGGAAAGAGACAAGACTGCAATCATGATGACGCTTACGAAATTTGGAATTCGCGAATGGGGCCTCGGCGGAGTGGTGACGCTGGCGGTTCTGGCCGGCTGCTGGTGGCTGATCTGCCGCGGAGGATTCCCGGCGACCGGCTGGATCGTCGCGGTGATTGCCGTGATCCTGTTTGCCGGGTTCGCCGCCTTTTTCCGCAACCCCTCCCGGAAGATTCCGGCTGATCCGGCGCTGCTGGTCAGTCCCGCCGATGGCGTGGTGCGTGACATCGGCGTGGTCGAGGATTTCAATTTCCCGCCGTTCACCGGCAGGGCGCAGCGGATCGGCGTCTTTCTGTCGGTGCTCAATGTGCATGTGAACCGCGCTCCCGCCGAGCTTGCGGTGGAGAGCAAATATTACCGCGAGGGCGAATACCTCGACGCGCGCAACTCCGAATGCGCCAGGCGCAATGAGGCGATGACCATTGCCGGGACCGCCTCCGCCGCCGGGAAGAAGTTTCCGATGGCGGTGCGCCAGATTTCGGGGGCGATCGCCCGCCGCATCGTCTGTCCGGTCGAACCCGGCCGCCAGTTGAAGAAGGGCGAAGTCTACGGTATGATCAAGTTCGGTTCGCGCACGGAGCTTTATCTGCCGCTTGACGGTGTCGAAATCAATGTGAAAGTCGGCGACCGGGTCTACGGCGGCGAAACCGTGATGGCAACAGTGAAAGAATAAGTCATTATGAAACAGCGTTTCCGCGAACTGATCAAGACGAACCGGTGGCTCAAATGTGTGCCGAACTCCCTGACTCTCTGCAACTCGCTGTGCGGTTTCGCGGCGATCCTTTATACGCTCCGCGCGTATGAAAGATTTTACAATTCGAGCAATGCGCTGTCGGTGTTCGCAACCAGCGCGGTACTGATCTGCTGCGCGATGATTTTCGACGCGTTCGACGGCTTCGCGGCGCGGCTGTTCAACGCGGCGAGCATGCACGGCATCCAGATGGATTCGCTGGCGGACATGGTGACCTTCGGCGTGGCTCCGGCGACACTGGTCGCGATCATGACCCACAGTCTGCGCGACTGGGACCTGAACCGGACGCAGGAGATCATGGTCTATATCCTCTGCTCCGTCTATCTCGGCTGCGCGGCGCTCCGGCTGGCGACCTATAATGTACATGCGATTCTGGAGAAAAAGAGCGGCGACAAATTTTCCGGCCTGCCCTCTCCCGGCGCCGCTGCCGCGATCTGCGTAGTGGTGGTCTTTGCTTCCACGACCAACATCGGCCTGAAGCAGCTGGCGGTGATTCTGCCTTATTATGCGGCGGTGCTGGGGCTGCTGATGGTCAGTCCGATTCCGTATACCCACGCCGCGAAGTGGCTGCTCTCGGTGCGCCGCAACCGGAAGCGGGCTCTGCTGCTGGTCGTCATGCTGGTGGCGGTCGCCGTCTTCCGGATTCAGGCGCTGACGGCCATCATCACTCTTTACATTCTCTCCGGGCCTGCCGGCTGGGTCTGGCATAAACTGCGCGGCGAAGCCGAAACACCGGCTCCGGCGGAAAGCCGCAACTGAAGGAGGCAGTCATGCACTATCTGATCACCGGCGGTTCCGGTTTCATCGGCGGCCACCTGACGGAGTCTCTGCTGGCCGACGGCCGGCGGGTGACGGTCGTCGATAACTACTCGACCGGCTCCAGAGAGAATCTGCGGGCCGTGGAGAACCATCCGGCGCTGCGGATCATCGAGGACGACATCGTCACGCATCCGGAGATTCTTGAACCCCTGATCCGTGAGGCGGATGTGGTGATTCACCTCGCCGCCGCCGTCGGCGTGGAACTGGTGGTGAAGGACCCGGTCCGCACTATTCTGACCAACGTGCACGGCACCGAAAACGTGCTGCGGCACACCGCGCATTATCACAAGCGCGTGATCGTCGCTTCGACCAGCGAGGTGTACGGCAAGTCCACCCAGAAGCTGTTCACCGAAACCGACGACCTGATCATCGGTTCGCCGGACCACTGCCGCTGGAGTTATGCGTGCAGCAAGCTGCTCGATGAATTTTATCTGAAGGCGTTTCATCAGGCGTCCGGGATGCCGGGGACGGTGGTGCGCTTTTTCAACACGGTCGGCCCGCGCCAGACCGGACGCTACGGCATGGTGATTCCGCGCTTCGTGTCGCGCGCGCTGAACGGCGAACCGATTCAGGTCTACGGCGACGGCACCCAGTCGCGCTGCTTCTGCCATGTGTTCGACGTGATCCGGGCGCTGAAGCTGCTGATCGGCAACGAGGCGAGCTACGGCGAAACCTACAACATCGGCAGCCAGGATTCGATCACCATCGGCGATCTGGCGCGTGAAGTGATCCGCCTGACCGGCAGCAGCTCCGCGATTGAGCTTGTGCCGTATGAGAAGGCGTATGCCAAGGGCTTCGAGGACATGAAGCGCCGGATGCCGAATACCGCGAAGATCACCGCCCTGACCGGATGGAAGCCGGAACTGTCGCTGGAACGGATCATCGCCGACGTCAGCCGGGAAATCCGGGAGCGGAACCGGGCCTGAACCCTCCCCGAATCCTCCGAACAGACGCTTTCGCCCGGCGCGGAAGCGTTTTTTTATTCCCGCGGGTATTGCAAAAAACGGCAAGTTGCGGCATGTTATAGAAAAGACAACATCATCACATTCAGGAGAGTTCCATGGAATTTCAGGAAAAACACACCATATCCGTGCTGGTGGAGAATAAGTTCGGCGTGCTGGCCCGCGTGGCGGGGCTTTTCAGCGGCCGCGGCTACAACATCTCCTCGCTGACCGTCCACGAAACCGAGGACCCCCGTTTCTCGAAGATGACCATCGTGACCACCGGCGACGCCGCGATCCTCGAACAGATCGACAAGCAGCTCAGCAAGCTGATCGACGTGATCCGGGTCGAAAACCTGACCGGAAGCCACTTCATCGAACGCGAAATGGCGCTGATCAAGATCAAGACCCCCACCCGCGAGGACCGTTCCCAGCTGATGCAGCTCGTCGAAATCTTCGCCGGAACCATCGTCTCGGTCAGCCGCGAGGAGATCGGCGTTGAGATCGCGGGCAAATCCGACCGGATCGACAACTTCATCGAGCTGGTCCGCGACTTCGGCATCGTCGAGATGGCGCGCTCGGGCCGCGTCGCGATCGCCCGCTGCGCGAAGTAATTGCCTCCGGCGGCCCGGGGCGCTGCCCCGGGGCCCCGCCGGGGGCACTTCGTCCCCCGGCCCCCCGACCGGCAAGGTGCCGGCGCCGGGTACGGTTTCGAGTTTTTTGCTGCGCAAAAATCTCAAAACCGGAGGTATTAATCATGGGTTGTGGGAAGTCTATATGCGTTTTACCGCACCGGCACGTTGCCGGTCGGGTTGCAAGGGCGAAGCGCCTTGCCCGTCGGAGACAGTCACGGCAGCGGCACCTTGCCGCCGCTATGCGCCCAGCTACCGGAGGTGCGATTGAAAATCAGGCCGCGTGGCGCACAAGGTCTGGAGGCCGTCAGGCCGTAAGACCCGCCTGCCGCGAATGCGGCATGGCTTTCCGTGGGGGAAATATTACCAATGGCTGCGCGGAGTCTATCGGCGGTATGCGCTGCCGGGGATAACCTGTTCCCGTTGGCGGCCTGGGGTGCTACGTGGTTTTTCCCGATTGCGGTTGCCGATTCGGAGAAAACAGCGGAAGATTTCCGCTTGAGCCTGAGTTTGAAGTGACACAATAACCCAAAGAGGAGGGATGTGATATGAAAATATTGAAATTTCCGGCGGTGATCGTCGCCGCGTTGTTCGGCTTCCTGACGCTGTTCGCGGGGGAGGAGTGGACCGGAGTCGTGAAGATTTTCGCGGTCTCCAGCCCGCCGAACTACTTCCTGCCGTGGCAGAATTTCAGCCAGCAGTCCGGTTCCGGCACCGGCTTCGTGATCGACGGCAACCGGATCATCACCAACGCCCATGTGGTCGCCTATCCGACCTTCATCACGGTCCGCAAGCCCGGCGACCAGACCCGCTATCCGGCGAAGGTGGTCGCGGTCAACCATGAGTGCGACCTCGCGATCCTGACCGTCGAGGACCCGAAATTCTTCGACGGCATCAAGCCGCTGGAGCTGGCCGACCTGCCGCCGATGCAGAGCTCGGTCGCGGCGGTCGGCTATCCGGTCGGCGGCGACAACGTTTCGATCACCGTCGGCGTGCTGTCGCGCGTCGAACCATTGGAATACTCCCACAGCGGCAAGGAGCTGCTCGGCGCCCAGATCGACGCGGCGATCAATCCCGGCAACAGCGGCGGCCCCGTGCTGCACGAAGGCAAGGTGGTCGGCATCGCGTTTCAGGGGCTCGGGGAGTCGCAGAACATCGGTTATATGATCCCGTGTTCCGTGCTGAAGCATTTTCTGGAGGACCTGAAAAGCGGCAAGGTGGACGGTTTCCCGGATGTCCCGTTCGATTATGAGAAGCTGGAAAATCCCGACCTGCGCGAATATTGCAGGATGAAGCCGGGGCAGTCCGGCATTCTGGTCACCTCCGTTCCGGAAATTCTGGCGGAGCAGGTGCCGCTGAAGGCCGGCGACGTGGTGATGAAGGTCGAGAATTTCAACATCGCCAACGACGCCACCATCGATCAGGGGCAGGGCAAGGTGCTCTATTTCGGCTGTGTTTTCTGGGAGAAGCAGTTGAACACCCCCTGCAGACTGACCATCCTGCGCGACGGCAAAGAGATGACGGTCGAAACGAAAACCGTGAAGATTCCGTACCGGATTCCGAATCAGGTCTACGACCGCGAGCCCGAATATTATATTGCGGGCGGACTGGTTTTCACCCCGCTGACTGCGAATTTCATCTATTCCGCATGGCGGAACCCCGGCAACATGCCCGCCGACCTTGCGATCAACCTCGGAAAACCCCGCAGCCGGCCGGATGAGGAGATCGTGATCGTGTCGATGGTGCTGGCCGATGAGGTCAATCTCGGCTATCAGAACATCCGGGCGATCCGGGTGGTTTCCGTCAATGGCGAAAAGATCGTGTCGCTCCGGCAGCTCGCGGATCTGATCGACCGGCAGAAGGACGGCTTCCTGACCCTTGTGCTCCAGAATGACAACAAGATCGTGATGAATGCCGCCAAAGTCAAGGAGGCGACTCCCCGCGTGATGTTCCGTTACCGGATCGCCAGCGACCGCAGCACCAATCTCACCAAACCTCTTGTTTTCAAGAAGTGACCGGAGGCGTGCATCCTCCGGGAAAAGCGGTTATGGCGCAGAATTTTCTGCGGGGCGCTTGACATTTCCGTATCAACACTTTATCTTAATATTCTCATAGAGGAATCCATTTTGAATACACATTGAGGAGGTGTTATCATGGAACAAAAGGATATTCAGGAGCTTCAGGAACTGGTCCGCCAGCAGGCGATTCCGCTTCAGCTGGTCAAAACCGAGATGGGGCGGATCATTGCCGGGCAGGAGAAGCTGGTCGACCGGTTGCTGCTCGCATTGATCTCCGACGGCCACGTGCTGCTCGAAGGCGTGCCGGGACTGGCCAAGACGCTGGCGGTCAAAACGCTGGCGCAGAGCCTGAAAGGGACGTTTTCGCGGTTGCAGTTCACTCCGGACCTGCTGCCGGCCGACGTGATCGGCACGCGTATCTACAACGCTTCGACGCATGAGTTTTCAACCAAAATCGGCCCGGTGTTTGCGAATATCGTGCTGGCCGACGAGATCAACCGCGCTCCGGCGAAAGTGCAGAGCGCCCTGCTCGAAGCGATGCAGGAAAAGCAGGTCACGATTGCCGGGGAATGCTTCAAGCTGCCGATGCCGTTTCTGGTGATGGCGACGCAGAACCCGATCGAACAGGAGGGAACCTACCCGCTGCCGGAAGCGCAGCTGGACCGTTTCATGTTCAAGCTGCGCGTGAGCTATCCGTCGCGCGGCGAGGAGGCGGCGGTGGTGAACCGCATGGCCCATCCGTCGCCGTCGGTCGGCGCGGTGGCGGTGGCGTCTCTGGAGGACATCATGAATGCCCGCAATCTGGTGGACAAAATCTACATCGATGAAAAGATCGTCGAATACATCCTTGATCTGGTGATCGCGACCCGTCCCGGCTGCCGGGCGGAGCTTTCCAGCCGCCAGTCCGGCGCTAAGCTGGACGAACTCGACGGGCTGGTCAGCTTCGGCGCTTCGCCGCGCGCTTCGATTGCGCTGGCGCTGGCCGCCCGCGGGGCGGCGCTGCTGGCCGGGCGCGCCTACGTGCTGCCGCAGGATGTGAAGGAGATCGCGCCCGACGTGCTGCGTCACCGGATTGTGCTCTCCTACGAGGCGGAAGCGGAAAACATCGACACCGACGCGGTGATCCAGCGTCTTCTCGCCGAGCTGCGCACGCCCTAGGGCGGACACTGACGGTTTTGAGGAGTTGCAAATTCAGCCGCGGAGAGGAGGTCACTTATGCTGCCGCCTGAAATAGCCAAGCAGATACGCCTTCTGGAAATCCGCACCAACCGGGTGGTCGACGAGATCACCGGCGGCGCGTACCGGAGCGTATTCAAAGGGCGCGGCATCGAATTCGACGAGGTGCGTGAATACACCCCCGAGGACGATGTCCGCGACATCGATTGGAACGTATCGGCCCGCATGGGGTCGCCTTACGTCAAAAAATACATGGAAGAGCGCGAGTTGACTGTGCTGCTGCTGGTCGACGTCTCCGCTTCGGGGGCGTTCGGTTCTGCCGAAAAGACCAAGCGGCGGACGGCGGCGGAGCTCGCCGCGCTGCTCGCTTTCAGCGCCGGCCACAACGGAGACAAAGTCGGGTTGCTGATGTTCAGCGACCGGATCGAACTTTTCGTGCCGCCCCGGTCGGGCCGCCGCCACACGCTGCGGCTGATCCGGGAGATGCTCGCGTTTGAACCGCAGAGCAAGGGAACCGATATCGACCTTGCGCTGCGCGAAACGCTGCAGGTGCTGAAAAAGAAGAGCGTGGTGTTCCTGCTGAGCGACCTGATCACGGATCGCCCGTTTGAAAACAGCCTGAAAATCCTGAACCGCAAGCACGACTGTGTGGCGCTGCAGATTTTCGACCCGATCGAACACCGCTGGCCCTCCGGGCTGCCGGTGGTGGTCGAGGATGCCGAAACCGGCGAACTGCTGACCTTTCCGGGCGGCAGCCGGAGCCTCGCGCGGCTGGACGCCGAGCTGGAAGCCGAACGTCGGGAACGCCGCGAACTCTGCCGCCGTTCCCGGGTGGATCTCGTCGAAATCGAGAGCGGCAAGGATGTGCTGCCGCCGGTGATCGATTTTTTCGCTCGCCGCCGCAACCGGCAGGGAAGGTAGGTGAATGATGAAAAATTTCCTGAAATACGGCTTTATCACCCTCGGGGGGGTGCTGTTGCTGGCCGGTCTGGTCTGGGGAAGCGGCTATCTCTGGTCGTACCGCCTGACTGAGCTTGCCGAAATTCCGGGAGCGGCGACGCTGGTTCCGGAGGGGGAAGTGGAGCTGGGCAGGACGGTTCAGGCGCAAGCGGAACTCGTACTGCCGGTGCGCGCCTCAATTGAGAAGGCCGTTGCCGAAGCGGGCAAGGGCAGTGTGCTGGTGGGAACGCCGCAGGTGCGGCGCGGCGCGTGGCGCTGGTCCACGCAGGTGTGGCATGTGACCGCCGAGGTGCGACCGTTCCGTCCCGGAGCGGTGGAGCCGGGTGCGCTCACTGTGGAGCTTGACGAGACTTCCAAAAACAAAGGCGCATTGCTCGATGTGATCGTGCTGCCCGGATTCACCGCGGCTCCGGTCAAGGTGGAACCGGGGACGGAGCTGCAGCTGGCCGGGGCGGCGGAGCTGGGCGGCAAGCTGGATGCTTCCGGCTGGTACTGGCTGCTGCTGTTGATTCCGGCGGCGGCGGTGATCTGGTTCGTGTGGTTCCGCAGGGGCAGGGCGGCCGGAGAGCTGCCGCCGTGGGAGCGGGCGCTTCAGGCGCTGTACTCATTGCGCAGCGGGCTGGCGAGTCACGAGATCCCGGTGGAGGCCGGTTTCGCCCGGCTGACCGACTTGGTCCGGGGATATCTGGAGCAGCGGTTCGAGATTCCCGCCTCCACCCGGACCACGCCGGAATTTCTGGCGGATATGGACCGGGGCGCAAGCCCGCTGCCGAAGGAGCAGCGGCCGTTCCTGCGGGAGTTCATGACCGCCGCAGATCAGGTGAAATTCGCGAAGGCTCCGCCGGACGACCGGGCGCTGAACGATGCGCTCGCCAAAGCTGAGCAGCTGGTGGAGAGCACCCGCATTCGCCCCGAGGATGAGGCGGAAGGGAGGTCGAAATGATGGAATTTGCTTATCCGTGGGTACTGTTGCTGCTGCTTCTGGTGCCGCTGCTTTTCGCGTATGAGCTGTTTTGGAAGAAACGGCCGTCGCTGGTGGTGTCCACCGTGCGCCCGTTCGGCGCGGTGGTCGCGAAGCACCGCCCGACTTTCCGGCTGGTCGCGATGATGCTGGGGCTGGCGGTGCTGATCGTGGCGCTGGCGAGGCCGCGTTACGGCGATGAAAAGGTGCTGATCCGTTCGCAGGGCATCGATATCGTGCTGGCGCTGGATATGTCCGGCAGCATGGAGGCGTACGATGTGCCGCGCAACATCAACGACGCGCGCACTTTGATCGCCGCGGTGAAAAACAAAGAGGTCGAGAACCGGATCGAGGTTGCGAAAAAGGAGATCCGCCGCTTTATCGAGCAGCGGCCGAACGACCGGATCGGGCTGATCGGTTTCGCGGACCAGGCCTACAGCTTCGCGCCGCCGACGCTGGACCACGCGTGGCTGCTGGCTCATCTGGAGCAGTTGGAGCCGGGCATGATCGGCCAGCAGACCGGCATCGCCGCTCCGCTGGCGTCGGGAGTGAACCGCCTGAAGAAGTCCGACGCGCCCCGCCGGGTGCTGGTGCTCTTCACGGACGGCCGGAACAATGTGGACAACCGGCTCACGCCCGAGCAGGCCGCAGCGCTCGGCAAGGAGTTCGACGTGGTGATTCACACGGTCGGAATCGGCAGCCGGAACGCATTCGTGCTGGTCACCGATCCGTTCGGGCGGCAGCAGTTTCAGGGGATCGAGGATGAGTTCGACGAGAAGCTGCTCCGTTCGCTGGCCGAGATCACCGGCGGCACCTACTTCCACGCCGCCGACGCCGACGGCATGAAGCAGGTGATGGACGAGATCAACCAGCTGGAAAAGACGACGATCGAACAGCCGAAATACATCGAATTCCGGGAGTACGGTCCGACGCTGGCGCTGCTGGCGCTGGCGCTGCTGATGCTGGGCTTCATCGCCGAATGCACGTGGAATCTGCGGCTGCCGTAGTCCGGGGGGGGAGCCGCGTATGCAAGGTCTGCAATCCGTCAGGGGTTGCAGGCCCGTTTTTCGTGAAGAACGGAACAAGAGATTTTTTAGAGTCAAAGGGGGGAAGGAATGGAGGAACGGCTCGCGGTTCGGCTGCGGCGGCAACTGGTCTGGTGGATCATTCTGGCGGTGCTTTTCTGGGGATTCTGGTTCCTGCTGCCGATCTGGACCTACCGGCTGGCGCGCGCGACCGGCTCCGGGATGGGGAGTGCGGTGGCGTATGCGGTATTTTCGCTGCTTTTCCCGGTCAACCTGATCCTGTGGGGAATCCTGTTTGTGCGGGCCGGAAAGCCCGATTGTAAGCCGGGGGCTGTCGAACCGCCGGAAACCGCTTGGAAAATCGCTGCAGTCCTCAGCATGACCGGATGTTTCGGCGTATTGGCGGTCGCGGGCGGAGTGGTCGCCGGAACGCTGCTGTTCCACGAGGAACTCACTGACGGCTTCCGCAATTTCCTGTTGCAAAACCGGGTCCGGCTGGCGGAACGAGGCGGGGCGGCGCGATGTTACAAGCTCGGCATCAATTATTTATATGGAGAATACCCCTGCCCGGAAGATTATGATGAGGCGCTGCGTTGGTTCCGGAAAGCGGCGGCGGAGGGGGATGCGGCGGCTGAGTATATGGTCGGTGAGTGCCACTATTACGGCCACGGGACCGATGAGGATATTTCGGAAGCGTTGAACTGGTATCGGAAGGCGGCGGAGCATGGTTATGTCTACGGGCAGCTGGATGTGGCGGATATTCTCAGCAACGGCGACGACGGCGTGAAAGCCGATCCGGCAGAAGCGTTCTTCTGGTACGGCAAGGCGGCGGAGCAGAAGAATCCGCGCGCGACGGCCCGGCTCGGAATCTGTTACGAGGAGGGCGAAGGCGTAAAGGCCGACCCGGCGAAGGCGCTTAAATATTACCGGAAGGCGGCGGAGTTGGAGAGTCCGCTCGGGTGCTACCGGCTTGCCCTGGCCCATGCGGAGGGGACCGGTACGGAGGTTTCTTCCGCCGAGGCGGTCCGCTGGATGGAACGGGCGGTCAACCTGAACTATTCCCGTGCGATCAATACGTTGGGGATCTGGTACCGGCAGGGGCGTCATGTGCCGCATGATCCGGTCCGCGCCTTTGAACTTTTCGGGCAGGCGGCGGAAGCCGGATTCAGCTTCGGGAAAATCAATCTGGCCTTGTGTTATCTGCATGGCCGAGGGACGGAGCAGGACCAAGAAAAAGGGGTGAAAATTCTGCGGAAGCTGGATCGGGACGGAAATACGGCCGGCACCGCGCTGCTGGCGGATTGTTACCAGTGGGGATGGGGCATTCCGGAACCCGACCTCGCCGGAGCGTTGAAACTTTACCGCAGAGCCGCCGAACAGGAGGACGCTACCGCCCTCTATCAGCTTGCGATTCTCTACCGCGACGGGATCGGGGTGGAGCCGGACCCGGCGCTGGCGCGCTCCTATCTGAAACGGGCCGCCGAGGCCGGAGATGATGACGCCGATGAACTGCTCGACATGGTGAACCGGATCGCCGTCACGCCTTGAACCACTTGGGAACTCCGCGGTTCCGCAGCCGGCGGACCAGCCGCTCCCGCCGGGCGAAAAGCGTTTCGCGGGTGCCGGTGAGCGACGGATCGCGGTAACATACTCCGGCAGTGGAGCGGCAGATGATGCCGCGCTCCTTTTCCGGCAGCGGCACCGGCAGCAGCGCCGGATCGAAGGCGGCGACCGTGCCGCCGCGCTTCCGCCCGAACGGGACCGATTCGCCGACCTGCAGACCGCTCCGCAGCAGCGCCCCCCGGAACGGGAATGCGCTGCAATAACTGGTCAGCACTCCGCCGGGCGCAAGGCGGCGGGCCAGCTCGCGCACGAAATCGTAACTCCACAGTTCCGGGTTGCAGTCGGGGGAAAAGCCGTCCTGAAAGATCACGTCGAACGGGCCATCGAGCTGTCGCACGCTCTGCCGGGCGTCGCCGGTCAGCAGCGTGACCCGGATTCCGTTTTCGGCATAATATCCATCGCGGCGCAGCGCCCCGATCAGCCGCGCCTCCACGGAGCCGGCCGCGTAGAGCTTCGCGCTTGCTTCCAGCACCCGCGGATCCAATTCCAGCGTGAGGATTTCAAGCTCGCCGCGACTCTCCTGCGCGCAGCGCACCGCCGCCGCCGCATTGGCGCCGAGGCCGAAGCCGACGTCCAGCAGCCGGACCGGGCCGCGTTTCAGCCGTTCCGCCAGCGCGGCGGGTTCCGTGAATTTGCGGAGCGATTCGGTGGCGGCTCCGGCCAGCGAGTGAAAGTGCTGCCGGAAGCCGGGGTGGTAGAGCGTCGGCGAGCCGTCGGCGGTGGCGACGCCGGTGAACATCCCGCCGCCGCCGGAGTTGAACTTCTCCCGGAAGAGTTCGAGGAACTGCCCCTTGCTCATCCACCAGCGCGGCGCGAGAATCGTTTCCGGGTCGGCTTCGGCGATCAGGCGCATCACCAGCCAGTCGTCGGGAAGCCGGTGCAGGAATTCCGCCGCCTGTTCCATATACTCGTATTCGTTGAGCGGCTGCGGTTTGACCGGGAATTCCGGCGACGCGAGCGGCGTTTTCTTCAACGTCAATAGTTGATGCAGCTTCACCGCCCGGAACGGCAGCGCCGCGATCCGTTCGGCGGTTCGGAAGAAATCTTCGGCGCTCTCCCCAGGCAGCCCCGCGATCACGTGGCAGGCGGCGTTGATGCCGCGTTCCGCCAGCTGGTTGGCCGCTTTCACCGTCGCGGCGAAGTCGTGCCCGCGCCGGATCAGCTCCAGCGTCCGGTCATGGCTGCTCTGCACGCCGAGTTCGATCCACAGTTCATACTCCCGGGCCAGTTCGGAAAGCAGATCAAGCACCGGTTCCGGCAGCGCATCGGGGCGGGTGCCGATGATCACTACCCTGAAATCGGCGGCGGCGAGCGCCTCGCGGTAGAGTCTCCGCAGCTTCTCCGCCGGAGCGAAGGTGGAAGTGAACGCCTGGAAATAGGCGATGTAAGGCGGTTCGGCCCCGTAACGGCAGCGGGCGAATTCGACTCCGGCCGCGACCTGTCCCGCCAGATCGAGGTGACGGGAGAGATGGCGCGCCCGGCTGCCGTCCTCCGCGCAGAATGCGCACCCCGCTCCGAAACCGCCCTCCCGGTTCGGGCACCCCAGCGCGAGGTCGAGCGGAATCCGGTAGAGCTTCCGTCCGTATCGTTTTGCAAGGTAATCGCTGAAAAAATTCAACTCTTTCATTTGACTCTCTCTCTTTCGCGGTTAATGTAATGGAAAGTATTCCGTTTGCAACCCTGAGGAGGATTTTTTATGATGAAAACAGCAATCATCGGTTCCGGCGTGGCCGCATTGGAGGCCGCCATACAGATCAAAGCCCTGAAACCGGAATCGGAAGTCGTGATGTATTCGCGCGAGAAGGTGCGCCCCTACCGCCGTCCCGCCCTCTCCGGCATGATCGCCGAACCGATGAATGAAGCGCAGTTTTACATCAAACCCGAAACCTTCTATCAGGACAAGGGAATCCGGCTTGAGCTCGACCACACCGTGACCGCGATTCAACCGTCGGAGAAATTCCTGACCTTCGCCGACGGCACGGCCGCCGCTTTCGACAAGCTGCTGATCGCGACCGGCAGCCGCTGCTTTCTGCCGCCGGTGCCGGGGATCGAAGGGGAAAATGTGCTGTCGCTGCGGGAGTTCGCCGATTTCGAGCGGATCGAAAAACGCCTTGAGGCGGGCGTCCGCAAAATCGTGGTGATCGGCGGCGGATTGCTCGGCCTCGAACTGGCCGAAAGCCTGCTTGAACGCGGCTGCGAGGTCGTCGTCGCTGAAGGCTGTCCGGCGCTGCTGCCGCGCAACCTCGACGCCGAAGCCGCCGCGATCGTGGAAAAGAAACTGGCGGAAGTTCCGAATCTGACCCTCAGATTCGGGGTCAAAGTCCAGGCGGTCGAACCGGACGGCGTGGTGCTGGAATCCGGGAAAATCCCGGCGGAACTGGTGATGGTTTCCGCCGGCGCTCGCGCCAATACCGCCCTTGCGTCCGCCGCCGGAATCCGCTGCAACCGGGGAATTGCGGTCGACGACATGATGCGCACCTCCGCCCCGGACATCTTCGCCGCCGGCGACTGCGCCGAAGTGGACGGCGTCTGCTACGGGTTGTTCAACGCCGCCAAAATGATGGGACAGGCCGCCGGCAGGAACATCGCCGGCGAAGAAGCCCGTTTCCGCCCCGAATCCTATCCGGCCCGGCTCGCGGTGTTCGGCCTGAAACTCTTTTCGGCAGGATGTTTCGATACTCCGCAAGCCGAAACCAGTTACGATCCTGAAACCGGCAATTTCCGCAAGCTCTTCCGGGATGATTCCGGCCGTCTGGCCGGCTGCATCCTGATGGGAGACCTGCGCGAATCCCTGAAACTTCAGGCCGAGATCGATTCCTCCCGGTAAAATTCTTCCACCTATTGCTCGGCGAGGCGGCGGTGGAGGGTGCGGCGGCTGATGCCGAGCAGTTTGGCGGCCTGGGTGCGGTTGCCGTTGCATTCGGCGAGGGCTTTTTCGATCAGCTTGCGCTCGGAGTTTTCGAAGGTTTCTATTTCCGGTTCGGGAGCGGGGACGGCGGAACCGGGCGGAACCGGATTTTCATGGTTGCGGATCGCTTCGGGAATGTCGGATTTGCGCAGGATTTTTTCCCGGGCCAGCACGACCATGCACTCGATGCAGTTGCGCAGTTCGCGGATATTGCCGGGCCACGGATAGGCGACCAGTTCGGCGAGGGCGTCCGGGGCGATGCCGGTCACGTCGCGTTCGTTTTCGCGGGCGAATTCGGCGATGAAGCTATGGATCAGGCCGGGAATGTCACTTTTGCGGTCGCGCAGCGGCGGCAGTTCGAGGTTGACCACGCTCAGGCGGTAAAAGAGGTCTTCGCGGAAAGTCCCCTCACTGACCATTTTGCGCAGGTCGCGGTTGGTGGCGGCGACGAGACGGACGTCGACCTTGATGGTTTCGGTGCCGCCGACCCGTTCGAAGGAGCGGGTTTCCAGCACGCGCAGCAGCTTGACCTGGGTAGCAGGATCGATTTCACCGATTTCGTCGAGGAACAGCGTGCCGTGGTCGGCGACCTCGAACCGCCCCTTGTGGCGTTCGGCGGCGCCGGTGAACGCTCCTTTTTCGTAACCGAAGAGTTCGCTTTCAAGCAGCGTCGCGGTCAGCGCGGCGCAGTGGACCGGCACGAAATAGCCGGTGCGGCCGCTCCAGTCGTGGATCATCCGGGCGAACACCTCCTTGCCGGTGCCGCTTTCGCCGGTCAGCAGCACGGTCGACCGGGTCGGGGCGACGGTTTTGACCAGAGACATCACTTTGGTCATCGGGTTGGCGGGATCGTCGGTCGGAAGCACGATCCCGGGAGGCGGCGCGGCCACGGCGGGAGCGGTCGCCGCAACGGTGGCTTCGGCCTGGGCCGCCTTGTCCTCGGCCGCCTTGCGCCGGGCGGCCAGCGCGGCGTCGATCACTGCTTCGAGCTTGTCCAGCTTGACCGGCTTGGCGACGAAATCGAATGCGCCTTTCTTGACGGCGGCGACGGCGTCGCCGATGGAACCGTAAGCGGTCAGGAGGATGCAGGCGGGCCGGTTCGCCTTGCTGGCGGTCGCCTCCAATACGCTCATGCCGTCGGCCTTCGGCATACGCAGGTCGGTCAGCACCAGGTCGAAATCTTCGTGTTTCAGCAACTCGATCGCTTCGCCGCCGTCGGCGGCGGTGGCGACATTGAACCGGAGCCGCAGATAGCGCGCCATCGCTTCGCGGGTGTTGTGCTCGTCGTCGACAATCAGAATTCTTGCACTGTCTTTCATGTGTTACTCCCCGTTTGACGGCGCGCTCCTCATTCGCGCCGGAACTCTCACTTCAACTCGTCGCCGGTGTCGGGATCGACCAGCTTGAACTCCTCGGAGTGCAGCATCGGATCCGCCCGGAAACTCAGGTCGTGCTTGTATTTTTCTTCCAGCTCGCGCAGCAGCAGCGCGTCTTCGTTGCGCAGCCGCTGCAGGATGTCCGGGTGCATGATCACCCGCACCGGGCGGTTGCGGTAACGGCTTTCGCGCAGTACGGTATTGAGGCGGCGCTGGATTTCGACGCTCATCGAAACCACCGATTTCACGCGGCCGGAACCGTGGCAGTAGGGACAGGGCATGAATACCTGATCCTTGATGCTCTCGTGCTCGCGCTGGCGGGTCATCTCCATCAGGCCGAGGCGGCTGAGCGGCAGCACCTTGGTTTTGGCGCGGTCGTCCTTGACCAGCCGCTTCATGGTGCGGTACACCTCCTCGCGGTCGCGGGCGCTGCGCATGTCGATGAAGTCGAGCACGACAAGGCCGCCGATGTTGCGCAGCCGGAGCTGGCGGGCGATCTCCTCGGCGGCTTCGAGGTTGGTTTTCAGGATGAATTCCGGCTGGTCGGCGCCTTTGCGCCCCCGACCGGAGTTTACGTCGATCGCGATCAGCGCTTCGGTTTCGTCGACCACGATCGCGCCGCCGCCGGGCAGCCGGACTTCGCGCTGGAACACTTCGCGCAGCTGGTCGTTGATCCGGTACGCTTCAAAGACCGGCTTGCCGGAGTTGTACAACGTGACCTTTTCGGCCATCTTGCGGCCTCCGAACCGGTTCAGGGTCTCGATGATCTGGCAACTGGCGTCGGCGTCGTCCACGACGATCCCCTGGAACTCCTCGGTCATGAAATCGCGGATGGTGCGCTCGACGAGGTTCGGCTCGGTGTAGAGCAGCGCGGGGGCGTTGCGCGTATCCATTCCCTTTTCGATCTTGCGCCAGTTGTCGAGCAGCAGGTCGAGGTCGCGCTTGAAGAAGGTCGAACGCCGCCCTTCGCCGACGGTGCGGCAGATCAGCCCCATGCCTTCCGGCAGTTCCAGCGCGGCGAGAATTTTGCGCAGCCGGTCGCGCTCCTGTCCGCCTTCGATGCGCGTGGAAAGCCCGATGTGCTCGCTGTATGGCATCAGCACGAGATAACGCCCGGCGATGGAGATGTCGGTGGTGACCCGCGCACCTTTGGTGCTGATCGGGGATTTCACGACCTGCACGAGGATTTCCATGCCCGGTTTGAAGATATTCGGGATATCCGCGACGGTCAGCTTCTTCTTGCGGCGCAGCGCCTCCTGGTTCACCTTGGAGTTGGGTTTGGCCTCCTGCCGTTTCTGGCGTTTGGCCTGGATCGGCTGCTCGTTGCCGGAAACGGTTTTCTCATCGTCGTCGTCATCCGAATCGCGGCGGCCGAGCAGCTCGTCGCAGCCGGGAAGCATTTCGTGATAGTGAAGGAAAGCGTTCTTTTCGGCGCCGATGTCGACGAAGGCCGCCTGCAGCGAGGGTTCGAGGTTGATGATTTTGCCGAGGTAGATGTCGCCGACCTTGGGTTCGTTGCCGTCGCGCTCGATCTGGTACTCTTCGAGCCGCCCGTTGTTCAGGAGCGCGAAACGGCGCTCGAGTTTTTCGCAGTTCAGGATGATCTGCTTGCCTGTTTTGTCCATTGATTTTCCCATACACACATAAATTGTTGAATCTGTGCCGGCGGCGGAACCTGCTCCGTTTCGGGAGGGCCGGTTCCGTTACGGCAGAATTACCGGTTTTTCACCGCGCAGGCCGTTCAGGAAGGCCACCGCGGACATCGCCCGCCGTCCCGGCGGGGCAAGTTCGACCACTTCGATGGCGCCGGAGCCGCAGGCGATGATCAGCGCGTATTTATCCGCCTGCAGCACGGAGCCGGGAGTTCCGCCGAGGTCGCGGCGGCAGATCACCCGGGTCAGGGTGATTGTGCTTTCGCCGCGCGTGGTCAGCATCGTGCAGAAGGCGCCGGGCCACGGATAGTAGGCGCGCACCATCGCTTCGATGTCGTAGGAACTCTTGGTCCAGTTGATTTTCCCGTCCGCCTTTTTGATCTTGGTGCAGACGGTCGCCTCGGTATCGTCCTGCGGCACGGGCTGGAGGTCGCCGGAGGCGATGGCCCAGAGCGTGCCGGGGGCGACCTTGGCCGCGATCAGCCCGAGTTTCACCTCAAGCGCGTCGCAATATTCCCGGTGGTCCAGCGGAACCCGGAGCGAGGAGTAGACGCCGCCGGTATCCAGACCGCGCTCCATCGCCATGAAGCAGACGCCGGTTTCGGCGTCGCGGTTCAGGATGCACTGAGTGACCGGCGAAGCACCGCGGTAACGCGGCAGCAAAGAGGCGTGGATGTTCACGCAGGCCACCCGGGGCAGCGCCAGCAGTTCCGCGCGCAGGATCTGGCCGAAAGAGACCACCAGCACGATCGCCGGTTTTCTGGCACGCAGAGAAGCGAGGAAGGCCGGATCGTTCACGTTGGGAACCTTGTCCGGGTTGAGGCCCAGCTCCTGCGCTGCCGCGCCCACCGGGGTCGGGGTGGGCTTGCGGTTCCGCCCCGCCGGGCGGTCGAGCTGGGTGCCGACGCCGACGAGCCGCAGCTCGGGGGCGGCGGCGATGGCTTTCAGGATCGGGACCGCGATCGGCCCGGATCCGAGAAAATAAATTTCCGGCTGATTCGTCATCTTCTCTTTGCAAAAGTTGATTTTTCGTGTAATTATAAATATAAAGCATCTTTGCGGAAAAAACGAGCAGATTATGTTAAAAACCACGAAATTTGCGATAATGTTGGGGGGGAATCAGGGAAATTCCCCGGAAATTTTCCGGAATGCCGTTGAAAAGCTGGCGGCGGCGGGGGTTGTGCGCCCGGTTCAGAGCCGCCTTTTCCGGACGGCGGCGGTGGACTGCGTGCCGGGAACGCCGGATTTCTGCAATGCCGCGCTGATCGGGGAGTGGGCGGGGAGCGCGGAAGAACTGCTGGCGGTCTGCCAGCGCCTGGAGCGGGAAGCGGGGCGGCCGGAGAAGCATTCGAGCCGGGAATCCCGCCCGCTGGACCTCGACCTGATCCTGTTCGGCGACGAGCGGCGGGAGACGGCGTTTCTGCGGTTGCCGCACCCGCGGGCGCAGGAGCGGGGATTCGTGTTGATGCCGCTGGCGGAGGTCGCGGGCAAGTGGAGATTTCCGGATTCCGGGCGGACGGTCCGGGAATGTTTGGAGAATTTGCCGCCGGAAAAGTTGAATTAGTCCGGGAAACGCTATATATTACAGCATAATTACGTTTCAGTCGATCCGAAATTCGAATTTAACGAGTCGGGGTATCTGCGTTATGGGAAATGAAGACGAAATGGGATTTTCAATGGTTTGGATTTGGGTGGTTGCCGGGTTGACCTGGGTGATCGTGATGATGGGGATCGCGCAGTTGTCGCGTTTTTATTCGAAATTTCAGGAAGGCCGGCGCGAACTTGACGCGAATCTGCTGAATATGGCCGGGCAGTTCAAGAAGATGCAGTCGACGTTGACGGAACTGCTGGCGGAGCAGCGCCGCATCACCCGCCTCACGCTGGAACAGCTTGACCTGAAGCGCGCGGAAATGACCGGCGACTTTGAAATCGTGGAAGAGCCGATTCCGCCGGCTCCGCCTTCAGCCGGGCCGACCGAGCCGGCAGTGGAGCCGCCGCCGCCGATGCCGGACAAGCGCCCGCCGTCGAAATTCCCGGAGATCAAATTCCCGGATGCGAAATAGTTTTTTTGATGATTTCGGGGCAATGCCGCTTGTAAAGATTTGAAAAACGTTTAGGTTAAAAACAGTACGGAAATCAATCATTTATCAACCAGTTCAATCAGAGGCCATATTCATGAAAAAAGTTTTGCTGACGCTCGGTCTTGCGATTTTGTTGTTCACCGGCAGTGCCGCGATGGCGGCTCCGGCCGCCTACCGTTCCAGCCCGGAGGTGAATATCGGCGAGAAGCTGGCGCTTTACATCCCGAACCGGCTGATCGATGCGCTTGACCTCTTTTCCGTGAATCTCGGCGTCGGTCCGATCGTCGAAATTCAGATGATGGGGACGCGTGCGGTATGGGGCGGCGCCGGTATCGGCATGGCGTGGAAGGCTTACAAGGGCTATAACCGCCAGTACGGCTTCGGGACGGAGCAGGGCTGGTACTGGTCGTTCGTGGTGGTCAGCGGCGAAGAGTACGGCGTGGTCAACAACACCTCGCTGGTGAAGAAGTATTTCGAGCATCGGGAGGGGTTCCCGACTCCGGACCGCTGGCCCTACAATTACTTCGACGGCGCGCGCGACTACTGGCAGATCGGCGGTTCGCTGGGCTGTCTTGTGACCGGCGATCTCTATATTCACCCGGTGGAATGGTTTGATTTCGCGCTGGGCTTTTTGCTGATCGACGTCAAGGGGGACGATCTGACGTTTGATGATTTCCGGTAACGGCGGAAGACAGTGAGGATGCGTGACGGGTGTTTCCGGGGCAGAGATGCCGGGGAGATGCCCGTTTTGCTTTTGAAAATATGAGTGATTTTGTCTGTGTGCGCTGCGGAAACTGCTGCCGCTGGAGCGGCTGCGTGAAGGTGACCGATGCGGAGATCGATGCGATCGCGGCGTTTCTGGGGATGCCGCCGGAGGCGTTTCTGGAACGGTGGACGGAGCTGATGCCGGACCGGCAGGGGCTGACGCTGATTGAGAAGGCGGACGGCAGCTGTGTATTTCTGGAGGAGGGGGAACCGGCGGGGTGCCGGATTGACCCGGTGAAGCCGGAACAGTGCAGGCGGTTCCCGGAGAGGTGGAATTTCCCGGGCTGGGAGAAGGAGTGCGGAGCAAAACTCTCCCGAAAATAAAAAACATAAAAGAACAGCCGCTTCAGCGGCGTCGCCACCGGCAGCTTGCCGGGCGCAGTCCAGCGCGCGAACAGCGCTGGTCGAAAGCGGAGGGAGCGCGCGCTTCTCAAAAAGCGAAGCAATTTTGAGACGCGGTTCAAAGCGCGGAGCCGTTGCGAGGGTCGGCGGCAACAGATGGTAATTGCAGACGCGGCCATGCGGGAGCGCTTGATGACGCGAAGCGTCTTTGGAGTGCGGAGATTCATCTCCGCTGTCAAGTCGCACCCGGCCTTTACCGTGCCGGTTGTTTGATCTTGTGTGCGGTAAAAGTCATGTCCGACTGGAAAGCGGAACTGAAGCTTATCCGGCAAAGCCGGACAAGCCCTGCGGGTTCCGCACTCCAAGGTGGCCGGGCGATATTCTGGTGTGATGCTGGAGAGTAAGGAAAAACAGGCGGGCTGATTGAGCTTTGCTGCGGTTTTCGGTGGCCGTAAAGGTGATGGTGGCGGCAACGCGCTTACTGCCTGAAATAAAATGCGCGTTGCTTGTTTTTATTTCAGGCAAGCGCTTTTGCGCGAGAGGTACTGTTGCGGTTGCGGTCGGCATTCGCCGACCTTACATTTCGTCTGCTTCTGAGCTGCGCCTGCGCAGCTCGACAGCAGCCGACCAGCGTTCCGCCGCTGGACCGCGTCCGGCAAGCTGCCGGTGGCGACGCCGCTGAAGCGGCTATTCTTTATTTATTATTTTTTGGGAGATTTTTTATGAGTAAATATGGTACTGTGATCGTTCTCTCCGGCCCCAGCGGCGTCGGCAAATCCACCCTCGTCAGCCGTGTCCGCGCCGCCATGCCCGGCCTCGAATTTTCCATCTCCTGTACTACCCGCAATCCCCGCGTCGGCGAACAGCACGGCGTTCACTACTATTTTCTCTCCCGTGAAGAGTTTGAGCGCCGCATCGGCAATGATGAATTCATTGAGCATGCCCAGGTGTTCGCGAACCGGTACGGCACCCTGAAATCCGAAGTGCTCGAACGCATCCGGCGCGGCAGATCCGTCGTGCTGGATATCGACGTTCAGGGAGCGATGAAAATCCGCGATGCTGCCGCCCGCGATCCCGAGCTTGCCGCTCATACGGTCTGGGTTTTCATCGGCCCCCCGTCGGTTGAAGCGTTGGAAAAACGGCTGAGGGGACGCGCCACCGACTCCGAAGAACAGATCGCGCTGCGGCTCGGCACCGCGAAGCACGAGCTTTCGTTCTGGAAGAAGTATGACTATCTGGTGATCAACGATGACCTTGATATTGCCGCCGCGGAAATGACCGGGCTGTTCCGCTCGTTTGAGCTGCGGACGGCCAACCAGCCGGAGGAACTGTTTTCATGAGTGAAAAAAGAGTGATCGCGCTCGGCGTGACCGGCGGAATCGCGGCTTATAAGGCCGCCGAGCTGTGCAGCAGACTGGTCAAGGCGGGATTCGAGGTGCAGGTGCTGATGACGGAAAACGCGGAGAAATTCGTGACGTCGTTGACGTTCCGGACGCTTTCGCGGCGGCCGGTGGTGCGGTCGTTGTGGGAGGTGCCGGACTGGCGGCCGGAACACGTGGCGCTGGCGAATGAGGCGGAGCTGCTGGTGGTGGCTCCGGCGACGGCGAACTTCATTGCGAAGCTGGCGCACGGGATTGCGGACGACGCGCTGACGACGTTTGCGGCGACGTTCAACGGCCGGGTGGTCCTGGCACCGGCGATGAATCCGGAGATGTGGCGGCACGCGGCCTGCGCGGATAATGTGGAACTGCTGAAAAAGCGGGGGGTGGAGTTTGTCGGGCCTGAGTGCGGACACGTGGCGTGCGGGGCGGACGGGCCGGGACGCATGGCGGAACCGGAGAAAATTCTCCAGAAAATAAAAAACTAAAAAAAGAACAGCCGCTTTAGCGGCGCCGCCACCGGCAGCTTGCCGGACGCGGTCCAGCGGCGGAACGCTGGTCGGCTGCTGTCGAGCTGCGCAGGCGCAGCTCGACAGCAGACGAAATGTAAGGTCGGCGAATGCCGACCGCAATGCGGCAGTACCGCCCGGCGGAGCGCGCGTTTCTCAAAAAAGCGAAGCGATTTTGAGAAACGGTTCAGAGCGCGGAGCCGCTGCGAGGGTCGGCGACAGCGGATGGTAATTGCAGACGCGGCCCTGCAGGAGCGTGAGCTTCCGGTGATGACAACATACAAAAGAACAGCCGCATAGGTTCAGAGCGCGGAGCCGCTGCGAGGGTCGGCGACAGCGGATGGTAATTGCAGGCGCGGCCCTGCAGGAGCGTGAGCTTCCGGCGGCGACATGAAAACAGCAATGCCGCCATCGAAAACCGCAAACAAACTTCGCAGTTTTGCCTGTTTCCCATTTTCTCAGAACAAGGAGCACAGCCATGAAAAAAGTAAAGATCACGGTACTCAAAACGACACTGGACAAGGAACTGGCCGCGGAGTATGGCGCGGAGGGATTGAAAGCCTGCCCGATGCTGAAGGCCGGGCAGGTCTTTTATGCGGACTACGCCAAACCGGAAGGGTTCTGCGATGAGGCGTGGAAGGCAATCTACCAGTATGCGTTCGCCTTGGCGCACGGCGCCGGAAACGGACTCTTTTACTACGGAGACTGGATCAGGAAGCCCGGTGTGGCGATCTGCAGCTGCAACGACGGCTTGCGCCCGGTGATTTTCAAGCTGGAAGCAACCGGCGAAGAGTCGGAGATAGATTATCAGCCGGTTCGGTAAAGCGTAGAAAAGCAAGGGGATTCCGGCGGTTCCGGAGCCTGGCGGCGGCGTGGATGGTTTCGCCGCTGTTTTTTTGGTTTTTGTTTCCGTTTTTTACCTCGCGGCGGCTTGTTAAACCCCTCTTCAAGTGATATATTACGCTATTTTAGGGCTGATTGTGCCCTGATGCGGCGGGGCGTCGCAACTGGATAGCGAACGAATAATTTATATAATGGAACGGGAACGATTGATATGAGCGATTTGGGAACCAGGGATTTTCAGGTAAATATTGAAGATATCATGCATACTGCATATTTGCAGTATTCGCTCAGCGTCAACGTCGGCCGTGCCATCCCGGATGTGCGTGACGGTCTCAAGCCGGTGAACCGCCGCATCCTGTACGCGATGCGCCAGCTCGGGCTCGGCAAATCGCACGCCACCGTCAAGTGCGCCCGCGTCGTCGGCGAAGTGATGGGTAAATACCACCCGCACGGCGATGCCGCGATCTATGATGCGCTGGTTCGTCTCGCGCAGGACTTTTCCATGCGCAATCCGCTGATCGAGGGGCAGGGCAATTTCGGCAACATCGACGGCGATCCCGCCGCGGCGAGCCGGTACACCGAGTGCCGTATGGAGCGCCTCGCGGAAGAGCTGCTGGCCGATATCGAAAAAGATACGGTCAACATGATCCCGAACTTCGACGAATCCGAAACCGAGCCGGAAGTGCTTCCGGCCCGCTATCCGCAACTCCTGGTCAACGGGACCACCGGCATCGGCGTCGGCATGGCGACCAGCATTCCGCCGCATAACCTCGGTGAAGTGATCGACGCGACCATCTGCCTTCTGGACAATCCCAAAGCGACCGTCGACGAGCTGATGGAGTATCTGCCCGGCCCGGACTTCCCGACCGGAGCGATCATCCGCGGCCGCTATTCGATGCGCCAGTTCTACCAGACCGGCCACGGCAGCATCAAAATCCGCGCCAAGGCGGACATCATCGAAAAGGACGGCCGCGAACAGATCATCGTCTCCGAAATCCCGTACGCAATCTGCAAGGAACAACTGGTCAAGAAGATCGCCGAGCTGGTCAACGACAAGCGCATTACCGGCATTTCCGGGCTGCGCGACGAGTCCAGCAAACGCACCGGCATGCGCATCGTGATCGAAATCAAGCGCGGCGCGATGGGGTCGGTGGTGCTGAACCAGCTTTTCGCGCACACCATGCTCGAAACCACCATCGGCTGCACGATGCTGGTCGTCGACCACAACCGGCCGCGCACGATGAATCTGGTGCAGGTGCTGCAGGCCTATATCGACCACCGCCTCGAAGTGATCGTGCGCCGCACTCTCTTTGAGCTGAAGAAGGCGCAGGCGCGGGCTCACATTCTGGAAGGCTTGATGAAAGCGCTGGCCAACATCAACGACGTGGTGCAGATCATCCGCGAATCCCGCAGCCGTCAGGATGCGGCCGCGAACCTGATCGCCCGTTTTGAATTCACCCAGATTCAGGTTGACGCGATCCTCGATATGCGGCTGCACCAGTTGACCGGTCTGGCCATCGAAACGCTGACCGCCGAATACGAGGAACTCAAGAAGCGGATCGAATACCTGACCGCTCTCGCCGCCAGCCGCGAGATGCAGCTCGGCGTGATCAAGGACGAACTCAAGGAGATCCGCGAAAAGTACGCCGATCCGCGCCGCACCGAAATCACCATCGACGACACCGATCTCAACATCGCCGACCTGATTCCGCGTCACAGCTGCGTGATCACCGTTTCCAACACCGGCTACATCAAGCGTGTGCCCGCCGACACCTACCGCACCCAGCACCGCGGCGGCAAGGGCATTATCGGCATGGAGACCAAGGAGGAGGATCACGTCGAACACCTGTTCAATGCGGACAGTCACGACATCATCTTCTTCTTTACCGACCGCGGCTTCATGTACTGGCTGAACGTCTACGAGATTCCGGAAGGTTCGCGCACCGGCAAGGGCCGCGCGATCACCAATATGATCAAGGTCGAACCCGGCGAGAAGATCTGCGCGATGCTGACAGTCCGCCAGGAGGAGTTCGACGATCCGAATAAGTATATCGTGATGGCTTCGCGCCGCGGCTTCATCAAGAAGTCCGAGCTGGCGCTCTTCAAGAACCTGCGCCGCGTCGGACTGCGCGCGCTGGTGATCGAGGAGGATGACGACCTGATCGGCGCCGGCATCAGCGAAAACGGCAATGAAATCCTGTTGTCGACCAAGTTCGGCATGGCCTGTCTGTTCGATCAGGACGACGACCAGATCCGGCCGATGGGCCGTACCGCCCGCGGCGTGACCGGCATGCGCTTCAAGATCGAAGGCGACAGCGTGGTCAGCCTTGAAATCATCCGTGAGCATCTCTATGAGGAACCCGCCGAGGATGAGGAGGGCGAGGAGGTCGAAGTCGAGGTCGATGTGGATGAGGAGATGCCGGTGGTCGGCTCCGGCCCCGAAGTGCTGGTCGTCACCGACGGCGGCATGGGCAAGCGCTCCTACGTCAGCACCTACCGCAAAACCAAGCGCGGCGCCAAGGGTGTGGTCAACATCAAGCTGCGCGAAGGCGAAACCGTGCTCAGCGTGGTGCAGATCACCGAAGAGGATGAAATTCTGCTGACCACCGAACGCGGCCAGCTGGTCCGGATTCCGGCGCACGAAATCCGCCGGGTTGGCCGCGCCAGTTACGGCGTGCGAATCATGAACCTCAATTCCGGCGACCGGATCACCGGCGTCGCGAAGCTGGTCGAGGTCGACGTTCCGAAGAGCCCGGCGACGGAGGAAGGGGGCGCGGAAGGCTCCGAAACTCCGGCGGAAGTTACTGTCGCCGAGACTCCGGCGACGGAACCGGCGGAAGACGGCGCGAATCCCCCGGCCGGAGAATAAACGGTAATACGGGGCCTTTGCGGCCCCGGAAAGTGTGATGCCAAGTGTTCGAGCTGGAAACATATCTGGCCGGGGTTCACCGGCCGCTGGTGATGGGCATTGTCAACGCGACGGGCGACTCCTTCAGCGAGGGAAGCGCTTCGTCGCCGGAGACCGCGCTCGATCGCGCCCTGCGGCTGCTGGACGAGGGGGCCGACCTGCTCGACATCGGCGGCGAATCCACCCGCCCCGGTTCGGCGGTGATTCCGCCGGCTGAGGAGATCGGCCGCGTCGTGCCGCTGATCCGGGAGCTGCGCAGGGTGCGGCCGTCGGCGGTGCTCAGCATCGACACCCGCAAAAGCGAAGTCGCCGCCGCCGCGCTGGAATACCGCGTTGAAATCATCAATGACGTTGCGATGCTCCGCTATGATCCGCGTTTGGCGGAGGTGACCGCGGCGGGCGGGGCGGCGCTGGTGTTGAGCCATTCGCGCGGGACCCCGCAGACGATGCGCGACCCGGTGTGGTGCGATTACGGGGATGATGTGGCCGGTTCTGTCGTGGCTGAGCTGAAAGAGGCGGCACGGGTTGCGATTGCCGCAGGAGTCCCGGAGAATAATCTGCTCTACGACCCCGGTTTCGGCTTCGCGAAGCGGCCGGAGCAGGATTGGGAGCTGTTGAAACGGGTGGATGAGCTGCATGAGCTCGGGCCGGTGCTCGCCGGGCTTTCGCGCAAGTCGATGCTCGGCTGGCTGCTCGGCCAGCCGGACCCGGCGGAACGGCTGGCGGGTACGGTCGCGGCGTCGCTGTTCCTGGCTGACCGGAGCGTCGAGATCATCCGCGTTCACGATGTGCGGCAGGTCTGCGATGCGCTTAAAGTGAGGGAGAAACTGCTCTCATGAACGGGTTTGAGATTCCGCTGGCCACGATCTGGAGCATCGCCAGGATGCTGCTGGAGATTCTGATCATCACTTTTGTGATCTATAAAACATTGTATTATCTGCGCAGCGCGCGCGGCTCCTATGTGCTGGCGGGAATCATTATCCTGCTGGGAGTGATGAGCCTGTTGTCGCGCCAGCTTCACCTTGAAGTGATCACGTTCCTGCTGAACTGGATCCTGACCTGGCTGCCGATCGGGCTTTTCATCATCTTCCAGCCGGAGATCCGGCGCGCGTTCGCGCAGCTGGGCAGCTTTGCGATCTGGAAGGGGAAGCGGCGGCGCGAGGTGATCGGCGAACTGGTCGCCGCGACCGGCAACATGGCGCGCCGCAAGTGCGGCGCACTGATCGTGGTCGAGCGCCGCATCGGGATGCAGACCCTGATCGACGATTCGGTGAAGCTGGACATCAAGGTCAATGCGATGGTGCTTGAATCGATCTTCTTTCCGAATTCTCCGCTGCACGACGGTGCGGTGATCATCCGCGACGACCGGATCGTGGCGGCGCGGGCGATCCTGCCTCTGACCCGGGTGGAGAATATTTCACGGCGGCTGGGCACCCGCCATCGTGCGGCGCTGGGCATTTCGGAGGATACCGATGCGGTCACGATCGTGGTTTCCGAGGAGACCGGCACGATCAGCATCGCCTGTCGCGGCGTTCTGCACCGCGACCTGGCGATCAGCGAGCTGGAGAGCTATCTGGAAAAGCTGATCATCCAGGAGCAGGACGACGCCGATCTCGCCGAGACCGTGCAGATGCTCGAAGAACAGTCCGAACGGCAAAGCGGGGAGCATTTGTAATATGGCGGGAGTCTTCCGAAAAGTTTATTCTTTCATCCGCAAGGACTTCTGGCGGAAAATGATCGCGTTGTTCTTCGCATTGATGATTTATGCGGTGGTACAGGACCTGCAGCAGGATGGGCGCACGGTCACCGATGTCCCGGTCGAGGTGGTGTTGCCGCCTGAACTGGTCAGTATCGGCGCGCCGGAATTCCGGGTGACGGTGCGGGCGAAAGGGCCGTCGCGGGGGCTTGCGCAGATCAATCCGAACGACCTGCGGGCGCGGGTACGGGTGCGCTATCAGGATTTCATCGCCGGCCAGCCGTGCAAGGTGCGGCTGACGCCGGATGATTTCCGCTCTTTCAACGGCGTCCGGGTCACGGAGATTCCTTCTTCGGAGAGTACGCTGGTGCTGAACCTGCAGCGCCGGGTGACCCGCAACGTGCGGATTCAGCCGAAATTCGATAAGACCAGGAGTCTGTCGCGCGACTACGAGCGCCGCGAAGTCCGCTGTATTCCCGCCGAAGTTCAGGTGACCGGCCCGGAGCAGATCCTGCGCTCCTTGAAAGAGGTCTCCACGCAGCCGATTCCGCTGGACGAATCCGTGGTCGAATCCTTTGAAACCCGTGTGGAGCTTGAGGCGCCGGAGGGAACTGTGATTTCGCCGGAGAATGTGACCGTGCAGGTCGATATCGCGAAAAATTATATCAGCCGCCGCTTTGAGTCGCTGCCGCTGCTGTTCCTGGCCCAGCCGGGCAGCGAACAGCGCCGGAACTTCGAGCTGGTTGATCCGAATAAGCGCGTGACGGTGACGATCTACGGGCAGCAGAGTTCCACGCTCGCGCTGCAGCCGGAGGAGGTCAAGCCGTACATCGATGTGTCGAAGCTGACCGAACCCGGCATCTATACGGTGTCGATCAGCTGTTACGTCAAGGGCGACCGGCTCGACGTAAAGGATATCGTCCCGGATAAGATCAGAGTCAAAATCACAGACAGAAAATAAGAAAGCAAAAGGTAACACGAAAGGCGCCGTTCCATGATCATCAAGAAACTCAATGGATTGTTCCACAAACACAGCCGCTGGCTTTTCGGCGGGTTTACCGTCGTGATCATCGTTTCCTTCCTGGGGTTCCTGACACCGGGGCAGTTCGGCTGCGATTTCTCCGATCCGGAGTCGCACGAGTTCGGCGTGGCGTTCGGCAAGCCGGTGACCTACCGGGATTTGCGGGAGATGGGACGCAACGTCCAGATCATCAACCATGTGATGTCCGGCGTTTCGAACCGCGAGATTGACGTGCAGAATCTGTTCGGTCCGTACTGCCTCCTGCAGGCGGCGGAGCGCATGGGAATCGTCGCCAGCGACAAGGAGGTCGCGGAGATGCTCCGGCAGATGCCGACGCTTCAGAAGGACGGCAAGTTCAGTATGGAACTCTACAATGAAATGTTGGCGGGGTATCAGAAAGCCGGCATTTCGGCGGAGGAGTTCAACAACGCGATCCGGATGATGGTGATGCTCAACAAGCTGGATCGTGAAATCGCCGCCGGTGTGGTGGTGACTCCGGGGGAGGTGGAGAGCTTCTACCGGCGTCTCTACGGCAAATACCGGATCAAGGGGGCGCTGTTCAATGCGGATACCTTCAAGGATAAAGTGCCCAGGGACGCCAGGAAGATGCAGGAGTTCTTTGAAAAGAACCGCAGCGAATACGTGATCCAGGCCAAGCTGTCCGCTCTGGTCGTGGCGTTCCCGTATGCGGGGTTCAAGGCGGAGGCCGCCAAAGCGGCGACCGCCGCGGAGCTGGAAAAATTCTATAAGGCGAATACTGCTCTTTTCGACGACAAGGATGGAAAGACGCAGGAGTACGCGAAGGTCGCCGGGGAAGTGAAAAAGAAGTTCATCGAAGCGCGGAGCCGCGACCTGGCGACCCGGCGCGCCTATGATTTCGCTTCGGCTGCCTATGAGGCGGTCGGGGAAGCGGAAAACAAAGTCGAGGTTTTCCGGGAGCTGGCGCGCAAGGGCAAGCTCGATATCATCGAAACCGGCCGGTTCGATATCGATGCAACCGTGGTCGGCAAGATCAATTCTCCCGTGCTGATCCGCCAGCTCGGAGCGGCGTTGAATGCGGGTAACCCGGTAACCAACGCGGTTCCCGGCGATGACGCCGCCTATGTCGGTTTCACGCTCGAGCAGATCGCCGCCCGTCCGGCCATGCTGAACGAAGTTGCCAAGCAGCTCAACGACGATTATGTCGCCGCCGAATCGCTCAAGCTGGCCCGCGAAGCGGCGAAGGCGGAGCTCGACAGGATCAAGGCGCTGAAGCCCGCGGAGCGCGCCAAGGCGTTTGCGGCGCTGAAGAACTGCAAGGTCGAGGAATTTGAGGCTTCAGTCAGCCAGATGCCTCCGGCGGGATTCGAATATGCGATGCAGGCGGCGGTCCGCCTCCACCCCGGCGAACTGACCCCGGTGGTCGATACGCCGAATGGCGCGGCGATCGCGGAGCTGCTTGAGCGCATCCCGGCGGATATGAAGGAGTTTGAAGCGAAAAAGGCGCTGTATACCGGCATTTTCCGGCAGCGCAAGGAGCAGATGGCGCGGCTGGCGTTTGAAGAGGAACTCGGTTCCCAGTGTTATTTGCTGGAGCAACAGCAGCCGCAGCAGTAATTCACCATCACGAAACGATTGGAAAGCGGCCGCGGCGGTGCCTGGAGAGCAGCGCCGCGGCGGGCTTTACGGACGACGGAGAAAATGGACAGCAGTAAACGAGAGAAAAACGCCGGTGAGACCGGATTCGCGCTCGGCCGCCATATGACGGTGGAATTCTACGATTGCGACGCGCGCATCCTGGCCGACGCCGGCAAGGTAGAGCAAATTTTTCTGGATGCGGCCCGGGAATCGGGCGCGACGGTGATCGGTTCCAATTTCCATGAGTTTCAGCCGCAGGGGGTCAGCGGGGTGGTGGTGATTTCCGAATCCCACTTCGCGGTCCATGCCTGGCCGGAGCATGATTTCGCGGCGGTGGATTTGTTCACCTGCGGGGACAAGGTGGATTTCGACATCGCGATCAGGGTGATCGCCGGCGGCCTGAAGTCCGGGCAATGGATCATCTCAAGTTTGATGAACCGCGGCATCGTCGGCACCAACGGCGTGGAACGCCGCGTGCCGGTGATCGAAGGCGGAGACGCCCGCTACGAACTTTCGTGGGAGAGCAAATTCGAGCAGAGCCGCGCCCATGCGATCTCCGCCGCGATTGACGTGTACAACTGCGAAGTCCCGCAGTTCGCCTCGCCGGAGTGGCAGCGGGAGTTTGCGCTGCGGTTCGTGTCGCGCCTGTGGCTGACTCCTGTCGGAGAGGTCCGGTGCGATACCGGCAACCCCGGCGTGCCGGCCTTCGAGCAGCAGCTCAAGTCCGGTCTGCTGTCTTGGCGGCTCGATCTGGAGCACAAGACCGTCTACATCGATTTGTTCGCCGCCCACTATTTCGACCCGCGCGAGGCGGCGGAGTTCGCGATCGGCGAATTCCGCGGCCGCTACTACAGGCTGCAGCCGTTCGTGCGCCAGTAACCGTATTGTCAACCTCTCAACTTTCAGGATTTCACCATGCCCTTTGATCGCGGATCTTTTACGTTCGCCATGTTCGACATTCCGGCGGAGCTGCCGGAGAACCTTCTTGATCTGTTCGCCGCCAAAAAAGCCGGTCCGCTCGACGCGGTGACCGACGAACCCCAGCTCGGCTGGGTGACCGGCCATCACCTGCTGGACACCACCATCAACGAGGAATCCGCGCAGATGGGCGGCAGCTATTACCTGACTTTGCGGCAGGCGGTCCGCAAAATGCCCGCTTCGCTGCTGAACGCGGTGTGCAAGCGCGAGGAACAGGCCTATATGCGGGCCAATGAGTTGGAATATGTTTCCAGCAAGATGAAAAAGCAGATCCGCGAGGAGGCGATCGAGAAGCATATCCAGAAAATGCCCCCGGCGCTCTCCGGGATTCCGATGGTGCTCGAACCGCATGAGCGGCTGCTTTATGTCGGAGCCTCCAGCCGCAGCCAGATCGACCTGTTTCTGGATATGTTCTACCAGACGGTGAAGGTCGAACCGCTGCAGCTCTCCCCCGCACTGCTGCTGGAACGGCTCTGCAATGCGACGATGGCGAGTTTCCCGACCCTGACCATCAGCGGCCGCCCGGATGCGGAGCCGGTGACCGGGCGCGATTTCCTGATGTGGCTCTGGTTCTACAGTGAAACCACCGGCAAGCTCGAAGTGCCGGATTACGGCGAATTCGACCTGATGATCGAAGCTCCGCTGGTTTTCGCGGTCGCCGACGACGCGCAGGGCGCGGAAGAGGTCACGATCAAAAAGGGCGACAGCCCGCTGCGCAGCTCGGAGGCCAAGGCGGCGATCCTGAACGGCAAGAAGCTCAAGAAAGCCAAACTGACCATGACTCGCGCCAACCAGATCTGGACCGGTACTTTCGATGCCGACCAGTTCGCGTTCGGTTCCTTCAAGACGCCGGAGCCGGAGGAGATGAATGCGGATGAGGTGTTTGCGGAGCGGGTGCTGAATCTGTCGATCTTCCGGGCCGGCATCATCGCGTATTTCAGGAAGTTCTGCGAAGCGATGACCGGCATGGATTTCCCGCAGTTCGAGAAAGAGATCCGCGCCTGGGCGCAGGAACGCGACGCGGTATAGGGAGGCCCTCGATGACCGGTCATCCCGAAGATGCAAAAATCCGGTTCTTCACCGGAACCTATCAGCTGTTTCCGGCTGAACTGCTGGCTGCCCGCCCGGTGGTCGAACTTGACCTCGGCTGCGGCGCCGGCAGCTTTACCGCGGAGCTGGCGCGCCGTTATCCGGAGCGCACCGTTCTGGCCGCCGACGTGATGGTCGGCCGGCTGCGCAAGCTGGTCAAGCGTTGCGACCGTCTCAAGCTTGGCAACCTCGAAGTCTGCCGCACCGAAGCGCGCCATCTGGTGGCGCTGATGCTGCCGGACGGCGCGCTGGACCGGCTGCATCTGCTCTGTCCCGATCCGTGGCCGAAGGGACGTCACCGCAGCCATCGGCTGCTGGCAAGCGATTTCACCGCCCAGCTGCACCGGGTATTGAAGCAGGATGGCGTCTTTCACTTTTCCAGTGACGATGAGTACTATTGTGATGCGGTGCGCCGGGTGATCGCCGCCTCGAACCTGTTCGCCGAATGTCCGGAAGCTATCGCCGACCTGACCGATATCAGGAGTGATTTCGAGTTGCGCTGGAATGCCGAAGGCAAGCCGGTGCACCATGTGGCCTACCGCCGGATTCCGGCGCCGCCGCATACCGTCGGACACTGACGCCGGAATTTCCGTTACGCCTTGATCATCACCAGCATCATTTTGAAGGCGGTGACGGCGGAAAGCGCATGCGGGATGTCGGCCGGCATGATGATGCTTTCGCCGCTTTTCAGATGGTGCGGTTTGCCTCCGACGGTGATTCTGACCTCGCCGTCGAGCACGTTGACCAGTGCATCGAACGGGGCGGCGTGTTCGCTCAGCCCTTCGCCCTTGTCGAAGGCGAAGAGCGTGACGGTGCCGCCGCCGTTTTCAACGATGGTGCGGCTCACGACCGCCCCTTCCGCATAATTGACCAGTCCCGCCGGGGCGAACACCTCGCCTTTGCACTGCCTGGCCGCGCCTGAATCTGAACAATGTTCCATTTTGATTTCCTCCTCTGTGTTACGGTTTCCCGATTGTAATACAGTATACCGTTTTTTGCCGGGATTGCAAATTTCACGGCGGAGCGGGGGAGGAAAACGGCGGAATTACGATACCGCCGGAACGGGCAGGGGAAATTCGCGACTTTCCGGGGGGCGGGCGAAAACGGCCCGGAGCTGCTCCGGCGGGAGTTTGGGCGTCCGGTCGTAACGGTACAGGCCGTTGCATTCCTGCTTCACGCCGGCCGGGTTGCAAGCGCCTTGGCCGCCAAAGGCGAAATCCCGGTTCGGAGGACTTGCACACGGGTCTAGCTTATCCAGCGTAATGGAAAGCGTATTATTCCTCGAAGACGACGAAGGGGTACTGTTCGGCATCCTTATTGCCGCCGAGGCCCGGGGCGACCTGAATCCAGCCTTTGCGTCCCTGGCCGTCATTGTCGTTCACGATCAGATTGAACCGGAAACCGTCGCGGAGTGCCTGACGGCCGATTCCCAGCGCCGCCAGCGGAATGCGGATTTCGTAGACGGTTTCATCCTTTTCCCGGATGACGCGGCTGCGGATGCGGCGGTCGGCCTCTTCCTTCACGAAACCTTCCGGGGCGTACCAGACGAAATGTTTGTCGCCCGCCGCCCCGATTTCCCAGGCCCCGCGCTGCCCCGGAAAGAGGAGCCGGAACTGGACGCAGTCGTCTTTCCAGAGCTGCGCGGGAATTGTCTGTTCCTGAATATGGACATCATCCCTGACCCGGACGCGAACAGTGAAATCGGTCTCATCTGCGGCGAGAAATATCCGGGCGCTCAAGTCCTTCGGGCCGCTCCACAGCATGTGGGTATTGGCCGGATCGTTGCCGAAGCTGCTGTATACGTCGGTAGCCTTGTCCAGAAGAAACTCCGGCTCCCGGCCGGGAATGTCCTTCGCCGGAACCGGGACGGCGAAATGGACCGGCGCCGCGCACTCATACTGCTCCGCTTTTCCGTCGAACCGGATCGCCGCCCGCAGGGCGTTCACGGCGTTCCCCGCTTCGGGGCGGATGCGGAGCTTCACGGGGATCGTTTTCTCTTCGCCGGGCGCAAGCATGGCCTTTCCCGGTGCGGAGAGCACTTCGACTCCCGGAGTGCCGGTGAAGGTGAACGCGCACTTTTGTTTGGGGCCTTCCGGCAGCCGGAGGCGCAGTTTTCCCTCAAGCGCACGGCCCGGAACCGCGGCGCCGGGCAACGAGAGCTCGGCGAAAAGCCCGGCCGGACCGGATTCTCCGGCATCCTCCAGCACCAGCAGGGCCGGCTGCCGTCCCACCTGGAACACTCCCGGCCGTCGGGGCGTCCGGTTGCCCATCAGGTCGACCAGAGCGGCCCGGGAGGCCGGGCCGCCGATTGAAATGAGTTTTTGTTCCGCATCGTTGTTGCGGTTCCAGCCGGCGAAGATGCGCTGCCTGCCGCTGCGGAATTCGAAGAGGCGGCAGCCGGTCTCCCGGCTCCAGTCCCGGACGAAGCGGGCGTCGCCCAGCACGGAGGCAAGGGTATTGTAGACCCCATAGACGAATTTGGGCTGGAAGTCATAGGTCGTCATGCCGAAATTGTGCTCCCAGTCAGTCGGGCTGAAGCCGTCGTTGCGCAGGTCGTACCAGCTGTATCCGATCGCGCCGCGCGACCATGCGAAAACCAGCTTTTTGAACAGTGTGACTGCCTGCCGTTTTTCGCTGCCTGCCGCCGAGGTGATCGACGTTTCGTTGGAAAACCAGGGAACGGTGGTTCCGGTCTCCCGGCGCAGCGGCAGGAAGCGGCTGTCCACCAGCAGCGCGTAATCTTCAAAGGTGCCGTGCTCATGGTAACAATGGATATCGAAAAAGCCCTTTCCCCGCAGCAGCGCCTCCCGGTGGAACGCGGCGGCGCGCGGCCCCGGCCCGCCGGAAAGTGTGGAGAAGCCGCCGATCATCACCGGCGTCCCGGGATCGGCCTTCCGGAGCTCCCGGCAAGCGATTTCCAGGAGCCGGACATACTCTTCGGGGTCGAACTTGGCAAAGCCCCGCAGGTCCGGCTCATTCCAGATTTCCCAGTTGGCGAAGCGCCCCTTGTAGCGTTCCGCCATGGCCGCCACATAGCGCCGCCAGGCGGCATGGTCGGGCTTGCCCGACCAGATGATTCCGTCTTCGGCGGCCCACAGCGGCGTGGCCGCCAGCGTGAACATATTGCGGATATGGTAGCGGTCGTAAAGCGCCAGGATCCGGTCGGCGGTGCGGAAATCCCAGGAATCTTTCGACCGCTGAATCCTGTACCATTCGGTGAAAGCGCGAACCGATTTGGCTCCGCAGAGCGCCGCCAGCAGCGCCTCGCGCTCGGCGTCGGCGGGACTCATCTCCGCACTGTGGGTACAGATGCCGAAGGTGAATTCGGGATTTCGGCGCCGGTTCGGCCCCGCAGGTTCCAGATAGGCGAAGGAGCGCCGCCCGGTGTGCCTGCGCGGATCTCCTTCGACCGAAATCTCATAGTCGGCCAGCCAGACGCCCAGCGCGGGCAGTTCGATTTCCGGCGCCCAGCTGCTTGCGCCTCCCGCCTCAAGTGCGACTGTCTTTTCGCAGCGGAGGCGGCGGCCGAAGTAATCCTCCAGCACAATGGCGGCGTTTGCCTTGACCGGCAGCCCGGAACGGTTGGCGAGCCGGAAACGGAGCGCGCCCTCCTTTCCTTTGGCCAGCACGTTGACCGTCTCTCCGGTCGAAACCGCGAAATCGACCGCTTCGGCGGGGGACTGGCGATATTCCAGCTCCACCCCGTGGAGGAGCAGCCGTGCTCCGTCCGGCGAGGTCGCCTTGAAATCAAGTCCCCACAGCAGGGTGTTGGCCAGTTTCGCCGTTTCCAGCCGGGCGAGATCGTACCGGAGCTTGCTGCGTCCGGTCGGAATTCGGAGAGGGACGCCGGGATCGGCGATCCAGCTTCCGCCGCGTATGGCGAAGATGGGCCTGAAGGTGGCTTCTCCCGCCGTGAGTTCCGCGTCGAGCAGCAGCGCAACAGGTTGGCGGTACTCCATTTTCTGCGCTCCGGCGTCGCGCAGCAGGAAGCGTCCCGGAGCGGAGGCGGTGACCGTGAGCTGGTTTTCGCCCGGTGTCAGCGAGACTGCGCCCTCGTTGTCGCTTTTCAGATAGCTTCTGCCGGGATTCAGTACGATCTCCCACCAGTCGCGGTCGGAAAAGTCGTGGATCGTGCGAAGGGCGGTCACCTGTTCGCCGTCATCGTCGGAGAAGGTCAGCCGTTCCACCGTTACCGTTCCGGCGGAGCCGGGCTGCAGGACCACCGCGATGTCGTGCAGCCGCGCCGGAAAGTCGATCTTGCCGTTGCGGTTGCCGACCCAGTGGGAAGAGGCGTTCTCCGGCGTCAGCGTGAACCGGTAGACCAGCCGGTCCGCTTCCCGTTTCGGTTCGACGGCGAGCCAGCTCAGAGTTTCGGAGGAGGCGTCCTGCAAACGGAGGTGGACGTTCTGAATCTCCGTACCCGGAGTGACGGCGAGCTCCAGCGCGATCGTCGCGCGGCGGAATGGCGGCAGCAATGGCCGGTCGGTAAACAGCAGTTCCGCTCTCCGGTAACTCCCCGCGTTCCACGCCAGCCGGATTCCCTGCGGTCCCGGCTGGGCGGTCTGGCTCCGCCGGTCGGCGAGATGGAGCCGGCACTGCTCCGGCCCGAGGCTTTTCATGTCATAGTTCCAGCCGCAGGCGAGGAGCAGTACGGCCGGCAGCAACAGCATTGGAAATCTCATAATTCATCGATCCTTTCGAGACGTTCGGTGGAAGAAGCCGGATTGTAATCCGACGGGAAGCGGTAGTAAAGTTTCGCGGTATGCCAGCCGGCCGAACCGTCCGCCTTCAGGAAGTTGGAACCGTCCTGATGATCCTTCGCGTTCAGCCAGTTCCCGGCGGAGAGGCAGAAGACGATCACCTCGCGCTTCAGCCTGGAGTAAGGTTTGTTGAAGCAGACGAGGACTCCGGTGTTGCCGGAGCAGTCTTTGCCGAGGATGTAATCGACCGCGTAGTCGACCCATTCCCACCCCAGGGTGGTGAGCTTGCCGGGGCATTTGAGCGCCTTGGGGCGGTATTCGCCGGTGATGTGTTCCCCTTTCCCGCCGAAATAGCCTCCCCTGATTACCGCGCCGAAACCGGGACGCAGCGTCGTTCCACTGGTGATGGTGCGCGGTTCGATGGAGCCGCCCAGCGTGGGCAGGATCGGCGGCAGCTGGTCGTTGTAGTCGTCCACATACAGGGAAAGGGCAACTCCCTGCTGCTTCAGGTTGCTGGTGCATTGGATGCTTTGGGCGCGTTCCCTGGCGTGATTGAGCGCGGGCAGCAGCATCGCCGCCAGAATCGCGATGATCGCTATCACGATGAGCAGCTCAATGAGCGCGAAATGGTATACAGGGTGTTTCAGACGTGGGTTCATGAGGCGGCCTCCGATGATGAGGTTGATGTTTTGTGGGAAATTCGTTCGGTGAAGGAATCCCGGCTGTAATGGAAATAAAGATAGTGTGCGCTCCAGGCGTGGCAGAAGGAACGCCAGTTTCTGAACTCCTCCGGCAGAGTCGACAGGCCGGAAAGAGCCAATTTTTCGTAGCCTGAGAGCCGCCGCGCGAAGCAGTCGTCCAGGCCGTGCAGGCGGCACACCTCGAAGTAGTAGAAGGAGAAATAGATGCCGCACTCGTCCAGTTCTCCCTTCCGCAGGAGCGGCAGAAGATCGGTGCGTCCTGCCGTAAGGATTGCGAAAACCTGCGCGTGTTCCGAAAAATAGCGGTGCTCCTGATCCTCCGCGAAACAGCCGCGCGCTTCATCGTAGAAAAGCGCGGTCACGGCGCGTTCAAGCTCGGCGGCCTGCCGCTCATACGCCGCCGCATGCACGGCGGAACCGAAGTTGCGTTCCAGGTCGGCGAGATCGCGCAGCGATTGCACGAAGAACCAGTTCAGGGTGCAACCGCCGCCCTCCTCGCAGAAGGGTGGAATCCCGTTCTTCCAGTCAGGCCGCCAGTCGAGGAAGTTCCAGCCGGGTAACCGGCGCAGGATTCCGCCGTCGAGATGGCCTGCGGCGTGGGCGGCGATCCGGCGGGCGGCGGGAAGCAGTTCGCGCACCAGGGCGTCGTTGTGCCGGAGCCGGGCGAAATCGTGCAGCTGCTGGATGTAAAGCAGCGAGAAGCCCGGAATCAGCGGCGCCGCATGTTCGCAGGGCACGAAGTTTTCCTGCCGGTCGCGGGCGGGGTAGCGGCAGGCGAGCGCCCCGTCGGGACGCTGCCCCAGCGCGAGCAGCCGCAGCGCCTTTTCCATCGGGCGGCGGTCACCGGTCACGGCGTAGCCGGAAAGCATTTCGATCCGGCTGTCGGCGACATATTGGAGTTGTTCGTAGTAGGGACAGTCCATATAGGTCTCCCAGGTACAGCATTCGAGCGTACGTTTCGCGGCGGCGAGCAGCGCCCGCCGCCCCGGGGCGTCATCGTGAAAATCGACGTTCCAGCGATAGGGATAACCGGTCCGGCGGAAGCTCATTTGTTCAAGTTTCGCATTGCCGCTGAAACGGAACTCCAGCGCCTGTCCCGCCCGGAACCAGAGGTCGTGATGGCGGACCCGGCCGCCCGGCAGTGTGAAACGGTCCCGGTAATGCTCCGGGGCGCAGGTCTCTTCCGGACGGGATTCGGGATGCTCGAAATAACGGATCTCCACCGTGCCTTCGCCGGAAAATTCGTATTCCGCATGGTAGAGCATGTATTCGGAAAAGCGGACCATCCGTCCGTCCCACTCGTACCGCATGACCGGCTCGCAGCGCATCGCGGGAAGCGCCGGCGCATGAAGCTCACGGCGGTCGGCGAAGCGGACGGCTTCCCGCCACCCCTCTCCCTCGCCGCGATAGAGTCCCCACTCATAGCCCGGCTGCACTTCGAGGCGGGGGACCGTTCCCCAATCGGGCTGCGGGGCAGTATAGCGGCAGCAGTCGGCGATGCGGCATTCCCAGCGGGCGTCCAGCAGACGGCTCCGCTCTTCCACGAACAGCCCGCAGCGGACCGAGCATTGCGCCATCGGCCGGAATGTTTCGCCCAGCATCAGGACGCGCGCCGTCAGCGTATGTTCGCCGGGGGCGACGGCGACGGAAAGCTTGCCGTAATACCAAAGTCCGGGCGCCCCCCGCTCCGGTCCGTCGGCGACCCTTTCGCCGTCCAGAAAAAGCACGCAGCGTTCATCCGCGCTGTAGCGGAGCGCCAGCTCCGTTTCCCGTTCGACCCGGAACCGGTTGCGGTAGAAGAGAACGGCGGGAGCGGCGACCGCTTCGGCCGGTTCCATCCAGAATTTTTCCTGCGGTATGATCATAAATCGGCGTTCCTTTTGTTTGCTTGCTGTTATTATAGCAGAAATTATACAAAAACCTTGATGTTTGTGCCTTTTTATAGTATATTAGGGCCAAAAGCAGGAGGAGACCGGTCATGCGCACCGAATATCACTGGAATCTCGCCGATTACGTCCAGCCGGGCAAATTGCCGATCTACGTCAGCCTGACGCCGCGCGGCGAACATCCGTCGCGTTTTTTTCACGACCATGAATGTTCCGAGATCGCGATCGTCACCGGCGGGAGCGCCCTGCATCTGGTGGAGCCGCACCGGGCGCTGTTTCCGGGAAAGGCGGGCCGCGGGGAGGCGTATATGTGCGGGATCCGGCGCGGCGACGTGCTGGTCATCCATCCCGGCATCACCCATGCCTACGACCGGACCTCCGACCTGGAATTGTTGAACATCGTTTATGACCGGCGGCGGTTGGTGCTGCCGATGCTGGACGGGTACGCGCTGCCGCTTTTCCGGCAGTTCTTTCCGCCCGGGGAGGAGCCTGCGCCGGAGGAGATGGCCCGGCCGGTCGCCGGCCTCACCGAAGAGGCTCTGGAACAGGTGCTGGTCCGGGTGGAGGAGCTTCGGGCGGAGCTGGAAGGGCTGCGCCCCGGTTCGCTTTTCAGCGGGCTGACGCTTTTTATGACCGCCCTTGTCGCCGTCGCGCGGCTCTGCGGAGCTGAGATGCCGAAAAAACGCCGGACGCCGTTTCTGGTGGGGGACGCGGTCAGCTTTATCGCGAAGAATTATTCAAAGCCGGTCACGCTCGACCAGATGGCGCGCGCGGCGCGGATGTCGCGCCGCAGTTTCTGCCGCCACTTCCGCTGCATGGCCGGCTGCTCTCCGGCGGAATACCTGCAGCAGTTCCGCATCGCCCGCGCCGAAGAGTTGCTGACGGAGACGGATGCTTCCGTTGCGGAAATCGCGCTGCGCTGCGGTTTTTGCGACGGCAATTATTTCTGCCGCAAGTTCCGTGAAATCAAGGGGATCACTCCCGGAGCCCACCGTCGCGCGTCCCGGAGTGCGTCCTCTTCCGGATAACGTATGGGCCGCTCCCGGGGGAAAGTTCATTCTCCGGGGCGTGGGCTCCGTGCGTGTCGGCTCTCATATTTCTTAGGAAGAAATCACCTTTTATCATCAATTCTTTCGATTCCGGCCGCCGGAGGCACGTTCCGGTCAGGGTTCGAGCAGGATGTCGTCCAGGCGGAAAATCACCGGCTCCTGAAAGCCGGCGTCCGGGGAGAACTGCAGCGCCCGGACCTCCTCGACGGTCGAACGCTTCGGGCGGAAGTGGAAGGTCGAAACCGGCAGTTCGAGAAACTTCCATTCCCCTTTGCGGATGCCGAGCGCGGCGGGATTCAGCTTCTGGGCGACCCCTTTTTCGGCGGTGAAAATCTGGACCCAGAACGGGACCGGTTCGCTGTCGAATTTGATCCAGAAGGAGATCATCGAAGCGCGTTTCATCGGAAACGGGCGCAATACGCCCGCGTCGTACCATTTGCGTCCGGCGACGGGCGGGACTTCCACCTTCAGCGCGGCTTTGCCTTCGCGCCGGTCGGCATCGTCGCTGGAAAAAGCGGCCTTGCCGAGTGAAATCCAGCCGTCGGGAGTGTCGCAGGAGGCGGCGGGGGCGTCCGGCACTTCATCGAGTTTGACCGGCGTAAGCGTGACGGAGTCCATGCGGAAGCCGGGCCGGTTCCAGTCCGAAATGCGCAGCAGGTAGCTGCCGTCGTAGTGAAACTCGCCGAAGTCGAGTTCGGCGTACTCTTTCGGGCACTTCACGCCTTTCTGCCAGCGGCTTTTGCCGGTGGAGGCGTCCACCGCCTGAATGGTGAAGGCTTCGCCCTTGTCGGCGCGGATTCGCGCTTTGACCTGATAGGTTCCCGGCGCGAGCCGCAGGCCGAGATTCCACCAGATGTAGCTGCCGGGCTTTTCGCGGGTGAAAGCGTCCCCTTTGCCTTTCCAGTGAAGATCGGCGGCGGAGAGGGAAAATACGAGCAATGAAAGGGAGAGAAAAGAGAAGAATTTCATGGTTTCACCTCGAAGATCATGGTTTTGCGGTTGGGGAGCCGGAGCGGGAACTTCACCGTTTCGCCGGAGATCAGTTCGATCGCTCCTGCGATCGGTTTGCCGTCGAGCAGCGGCCGGAACTCCCGGGGAGCGCCGTAGTTGACGGCGTAAAAGAGCATTGCGCCGTTGCGTTCGGCCGAACGCAGTTCCAGCGCGCCGCCGGGCAGGTTGCCGCGCACCGGGCGGTTCAGGCCGAGCCGGTCGAATTCGCGGTCGAACGCGGCCGCGGTCAGCTCGCTTTCGCGCACCGGGAAGCCGGGCAGTGCCGCTCCGTAGGGATCGGTGAACCGGGTTCCCGGCGCGGTCAAGATCGTGCCACCCCGGGCCGCGAAACCGGCGAGCGCCTCCGCCGTTTCGCGCTCCAGCCGCTGCGCTCCGGGGATCACCAGCACTTTGACCTGGCCGGTTTTCCCGGCGGCGAGCTGGCGTTCGCTCAGGAAACGGACCGGCAGATCGAGGTACGACAGCTCCGCGTGCGTCCGGCGCAGCCTTGCCGGATACTCCGGCACGGTGTACATCGACGCCGGGGAGTAGAGCAATGCGACTTCCGCATCGGGAATCCGCCGCTGGAACGCGACCACTTCGGGGGCGAGCCGCCGCAGGTCGAGCGCGGTCCGGCCGAGCGCCTCCAGCGATTCCGGGATGTGGAGCAGCGCCCCGGCGGCCATCAGTTCCGCCGAATAGCGACCGGTCCACGCATAGTATTCGCGCAGCGATTCGCCGTGCAGCATCGCGCTCCACGCATCGGCGGCCATCTCGTGCGGCGTGGTGTTGACCGATACGTGAAATTCGGTGTCGGCGGCGGGCTTGCCCGGCACCATCGAGCGGTAGAAGTCCAGCTCCATGATTCCGGCGCAGTCGCTCCCGGCGAAGTCGGTGATCTCGCCGCGCTCCTCACGCTGGACGCCGACCGGCAGGTACTGGCCGGGATCGAGGTCGGTCACCGCGATGCTCTTCACGTGCAGCGGAGTGCCGGGGGCGTATTTCCTCGCGGTATCCCGCAGGAAGCGGAGGTTTTCCAGCCCTTCCCGGTTGCGGAACGACTCGAAGTCGTACCGGAATCCGGCGCTGACCCGCTTCAGCTTCATGGGATCAAGCGAGTCGAAGTCGCGGCAGTCGGTTCCCCAGTTGCGGTTGGCGGCGGCGACGGAACCGTACCGCTCCCGCATCGCGGCGCGGAATTTCGCGAGCATCACCGGGTGGATTTCACGCACGCCGTCGGAAAACGACCACTCGTTGACCAGATCCAGCGCGATCAGGTTCGGATTGTCGCGCACCACCGGCAGCAGGTTCTTCCACATCGCGTCGATCATTGTGCGGGTGGCGGTGTGGTAGAGCGAACTGCCGATCCAGCCGCCGGAGGGATACTGCGCCATTTCGGGATGCTTCTCCTTCCAGCCCTGCGGCAGCGGATGCGGCGAGATCAGGAAGTCGAAGGCCAGATTGTACTTCGCCGCCTCCCGCAGCCCGCGGTCGATGCGGCGGGCCCCGTCGAGCCGCACCTTGTCCGGCGCGGGCGTGACCGCCTGGGCGATCAGGGTGCTGCTGAAAAGGTTGAAGCCCAGCTCCGAAAGCGATTTCAGGTCGTCGAACGGCTCCCACCAGCCCAGCGGGCCGATCAGCAGCACCTCCTCGTCGCCGGAGTAAAACGCGCCGTCGCGGATGGTCAGGTTCCGCATCGGCGGAGCCGGGACCGGGCGCGGCTTCAAGGCGCCGGATTCGAGTCCGGCCAGCTCCTGCTCCGCCCGTTCGAGCATCGCGTCGAGCTGTCGGAATTGGCGGCGGATCTTCGGCAGAAGCGCGTACTCTTTGAGCAGCGCCGGTTTTTCCAGATCGCGCCGCCGGTATTTCAGCGTCACGTCGCAGACGGCGAGGGCGGTCAGCGGATAGTCGACCGCGACCCCGGCGTTGCGGGCCGCCTCCAGCCGCTTCCGGAACGCAAAAGCGCGCTCCGCCACCGCCTGCGCCTGCTGTTTCAGACTCTCCGGCGAGAGGTTCAGCAGTTCGGCGTTCAGGGCGGTTTCGCCGCCGGGCCAGACGGCGCGGGCATCGACCTGCAGGCCGTCGCCGCGCAATCGCCCGATCTGGTAGGCCCACCGCACCACCGTGCCGCCGGGCTGGGCGTCGAAGCCGACGGTTTCGCGCCATACCTCCCGTTCGCCCTGCCGCACGGTGAAGTGAACCTGCCCCTTGCCCGCCTGTTCCGTCGGCAGATAGAGCGACACCAGCGCCGGGTCGCCGCTGGAGTATTGCGAACGGTCAAGGTTGATCGCGGCTTCGGCGGCTCCTTCGCCTTTCCCGGCGAGGCGGATGTTGCGGAACAGGAAGGCGAGCTTCTCCTCGCCGACTCCCGGAGTCCAGTGCAGCCAGCCGCGCCGCTTGCCGTCGCGCGCCGAATTGTACAGCACGTCGAAGCCGAATTTCTCCAGCTTCCGCGGGTCGAACGGCGCGAGGCAGCGCCACGGGATCGCCGCTTCGTACAGCAGCGTATGCTCCCCCGCCGGAGTGATCTTCAGGCGGACATCGGCGAGCGGGCCGGTCGGAAGCGCTTCGCCGCCGCGCCAGCAGTACGCCGCCGCGGAGCCGTCCCGCAGCCGCCCGAAGCCCAGCTCGATATCGTTGGCGTCGTAGCCGGGCAGGATCGTGTCGTCCAGAGGGTCGAAGGCGAGCTGGAAGCCGTCGCCCCGGTAGAGCGCCTCCGGGACCGGCTGGTACGACGGCAGGAGGTCGCGCACCAGCGCGCCGAAATAGAGGTATTGCGCGTCATGCAGCAGATAGACGGTCGCATCGACGTCCTGAGGCCCCTCCCAGTCCGGGATCATCCGGTTTTTTTCCGCGGCGAGAAAGAGCGGCAGCGCGCCGCGTTCCCGCCACTCCGACAGCTCTCCCCGGAATTCAAAGGGGGCGTCCGTGGCGCGGCAGAAGTAATCCCCTTCCTGCTGCAGTACCGGGCTGTTTCCGGCCCAGCCCGCCGCCGTCCCTGCCAGCAGTACCGCTCCCAGCAATGTTTTGACCATGCTCACCACCCGTACTGGCTTTTTTTGTTCTGCTCGATATGGGCGCTGCCGTCAGGACGCAGGACGTTGAATTGATAGATTTTCAGCGAGGAGGGGAGCGTCGGCTCCGTGGCGTGGCTGCGGCAGAGCTGCAGGAAGTGTTCCGACTTCAGGCGGTTGAGTTTGCTCTCCGATTCGATCTGGGTGGGATTGCCTCCGAGGAACCACGCATCCCTGATGCCGCGCGTGTAGTAGCTGCCCCGGTAGTTGGTGTTTTCGGCGTTGAACTTCTCCGGCGTGCTTCCGGCGGAGCCGGTGACCACCGCTTCCCAGTTGGCCGCGTGGGTGTTGAGCCGGTCGTTCGGACAGAAGAACATCTTTGAGCTGGTGATGTAGCCGCGCAGCCAGAGCCGCGAAGCTCCCAGCATCGCGTATTCCGCATTGGTTCCCTTGATGAACAGCCGGCTGTCGATCCAGCCGAATTTGGACTGCCAGCCGTCCCCCGGAGCATAGCGCCCGTTGGCGGAATTCTGGTTCGGCAGGCAGTCGCGGTGGTCCTGTGCGAACATCGTGAAGCCGAGGCCGAACTGCTTGAGCTGGTTCATGCAGGCGGAGGATTTCGCCTTGTCCCGCGCCTTGTTGAGAGCCGGCAGCAGCATCGCCGCCAGAATTGCAATAATGGCTATTACTATGAGCAGCTCAATTAAGGTAAAAATCCGTCTTTTCATGAAACTGTCCTTCCTGTCGTTGTTTCCGTTTAACTGTACATGGTGAAAGCCAGATCGATATAGAGGGTGGCGCTCCAGCCGTAATCCATGAAAGCCTGATGGTAGACGCTGCGGTCGGGATCGCAGCGGAACTTGCGCAGCAGCTCCGGCGGGTCGCACTCGTTCCGGTCGTCGTAGAACTCGAAAAATGTGCCGTATCTGCAGTAGAACTTCTCCAGTTCGCGCATGGTCCGGCTGCGGAGCTGCCGCGCTTCGTCGCGGTAGCCGTACCGGTCGAGGCCGCGGGCGATCAGGGTGTTGATGTTGATCCAGACCGGGCCGCGCCACATGTCCTTGCTGTAGAACTCCGGCTGGCTGAAGCTGATCGACGGAACCGGGAACGGGGTGCCGAAGGTTTCCGGGTTCTTCAGGTTCCGCACCAGTTTTTCCGCCATTTCGGCGGTCGGCGCGCCGGAGATCAGCGGCAGGAAGCCCGCGAGGCTCAGCACTGGGGACTGCTTCCCGGCGGCGAGGTCGTAGTCGACGTAAAGCCCCGCCGCATCGTTCCAGAGCCGTTCGTTCATCAGATGGTTCAGCTTCCGGTGGCGCTCCTGCCACAGTTTCTGTTCTTCCGGCCGGCCGAGAAGGGCGGCGAATTCCGCCATGATCTCACACTCGGAGGCGAGATAGGCGTTGAAGTCGGGCGCGTCCAACTGGGTGGCGCCGTCGAACCGGGTGGAGTTGTCCATCCCGCTCTCGCCGCTGCGGCACATCTCGTGCGCTTCGATCGCCCATTCGACCAGCCCGGCGCCGTCGGTGTCGCGGTGGGCGAAAATCCAGTTCAGGAACGCGGCGTTTTTGGGATAGAGCCGTTCGAGGAACTCCGGCGACTGCTGTTGTTCGAGCATCAGCTTGATGCCGTAGCCGAGGATCGGCGGCTGGGTGATGTCGCTTTTTTCGTGCGGCGACGCCATGTGCGGGATGAAGCCGTCGGCGCACTGCCCGTCGAATACCGCTTCAAGCGTTTCGCGCGCGACGGCCGGATCGAGGCGGCGCAGCCCCTGCGCGTGGAATACGGAGTCCCACAGCCACATCTTGCGGTGCGGCCAGCGGTCCGGCGTGGTCCAGCGGTGCTTCAGGCAGCCGGAGGGGGAGTTGAGCTGGGCCTTGAGCTGCGAACACGCTTTCCAGTAGGTGCGGCGCGCCTCGTCCGTCGGCAGTCCGGGCTGCGGCAGTTTCGCCAGCCACGCGGCGCGCTGCCGGAAAATCGCGTCGAAGTCCGCATCCAGCCACGATTCGTTGAATCCCTTGCGCACGCCGAGCACCGTCCGGCCGGGACGGCGGACGATCTGCAGCGCGTCATTCAGGCCGTACACCCGGCACTCCCCGTCGATGATGAAGTGGCGGGCGTCGGCGAACGCGCCGCGCACCGGGCCGGAGGAGCACTCCAGTTGGAAATGGTCGCCGGCGAGCATGCACGCGCGGGGCGGCTCCGCATCCGGCAGCACGATGCCGCTTTCGACCGGCAGCTTGATCTCGAAGCCGCAACAGTCGGCGACGGTGCGCAGCACCAGCCCCGAATCGTAATCGGTTTCGCCGTCGAAGGCGGAAAAGCCGAGCAGCTGTCCGCCGCCCCACACATTCAATATCGGTTGATGAGCCATGATGTACCCCGTTGTTTTTGTGATTTCCTATGCTATATTATACAATCATGAAAGCCGATCACAAAGTGATTTTCGACAAAAAATATATGATATTCGATCAAGGATATATAAAAATCGCGAAGGGGGGCGGATGATGCGGGAGGAACGGCGCGGACGGATCCGTTTTTTCGAGGACAACGCCCGGACCCGGTCCGGCGGGATCGACGTCGGGAAGTTCCCGGTCCACCACTTTATTTTCGACCACTCCGAGCCGCCGCTGGAAAACTGGCCGATCCGGATCGACTTCACCGGCGACGACGAGTGGCTGCCCGGCTGCTACCGTTTCCGGCAGCGTTCGAACACCTTTGCGGTGGAGTTCGTGAAGCGCGGCAATTTCCATTTCCAACAGAACCGCCGGAGCTATCGGGTGGAGCCGGGCGGCGTATTCCTGGTGCGGCACGGGGAGGATTCGGAGATGGAGTGCTGCGACTGCGACTATGCGCTGAAGCGGACGCTGGCGCTGACCGGGCCGATGGTCGGCCCGCTGCTGACTTCGCTCGGACTGGACCGGGTGGATGTGCTGACTCCTGCCGCCCCGGAGAAACTCGACGCGCTGTTCGACCGCGCCGCCGGGCTGCTCGCCGGAGATGCGGCGGACAAGCAGCAGGAGAGCGCCGCGCTCGCCTTCCGGCTGCTGCTGATGCTGGCGGAAGAGAACAATCAGGCCGATACGCCGGAAATCCTGCAGCGGATTCTGCGTTATCTGGAGGCGCGGCTGGACCAGCCCGTGAGCATCGGCGAACTGGCGGAGGAGTTCCGGTTGAGCCAGGCGACGCTGCGGCGGCTCTTTCGGAAGCATCTGGGGGAGTCCCCGGTCGACTTTCTGATCCGACGGCGCATGGAGACCGCGATGCGGCTGCTGCGGTTGACCGAGCAGCCGGTCAAATGGATCGCGTTTCAGGTCGGCTATGCCGGCGCACTCTACTTTTCAGCGGAGTTCCGCAAGTTCACCGGCGAATCGCCGAGCGCCTTCCGCAAACGCAGCCAGTTCGGCGAATGACAGATTTTTTTCAAAAAACACATTCGCCTCTTGACATTCGATCCGGTTTGTGGTATAATATTTTTAGACCGGTACAGAATACCGGTATAAATTGGAGCTGCGAAGGGAAATCATTCACATGCCGGGCAACGGATATCTTTTTGTTTATGAAACGCTTCTGGCGAAGATCAAGCAGCGGGTGCTGACGCCGGGCATGCAGCTGGATTCCGAAGTGGAACTGGCCCGGCAGCTGAGCGTCAGCCGCATGACAGTGCGCAAGGCGCTGGTCCGGCTGGAGGAGGAAGGGCATATTTTCCGGCGCTCCGGCATCGGCACGTTCGTCAAGGCGCCGACTCCGCTGGAAGCGGCCGGCCGGCGGTTGGAAATCGGGATCGAGGCGTCGCTGGAAGGCAACCCGCGCCCCTTTTCCTTGAAGATTCTGGCGGAAGCGCAGCAGGCGTGCGCCCGCTGCAACTGCAACTTGCGGCTGCTGAGCCTGGAGGAGCTGCTGGCGGGCGAACGCATTGATGCGGCGTTTTTCGCATCGCTGGAACCGGAGTATTTTCCGCAGGCCGTGCAGCTGGCGCGCCGGATTCCGACGCTGCTGCTGAACCGGATCACCGACCTGCCGGAATTGAGTTACGTGGCGGTCGATTATGCGGAGGCCACCCGCCGGATCGTCCGGCGCATGCTCGGCGACGGCGACCGCACCGTGCTTTTCGTCGGCAGCGCCGCCGCGAATTTCGGGTATGCCCCCCGGATGCGGGAGCTGGGCTACCGGCAGGCGCACGATGAACTGGGAGTCAGGATCAATGAGGAACTGATCCTGCCGGGCGATGTGGATCTTTGCAGACAGCTCGCCGAACGGATGATCCGGCTGCGCCCTGATTTCCTGTTCGTGTGCTACGAGTACTTGGTGACCTATGTGTACGCCGCGGTCGAAAGCGCGCTGCCGCGGCTGGAAAAACCGGTCTATCTGTTTTGTTTTGACGATATTGTCGACAGTTTTTCATTGAGCCGCGGCGCGGTTTCCTGCGGCCGGATGCCGTTTAACGATATGTGCGGCCGGGCGATCCGCTATCTGAGCGGCCGGGTTCGCAAGGAGGTGCCGGAGGAGACGATTCACGAAATTTTCCCGATGAGTTATGTGATTACGGAGTGCCCGTTTCTGATCTGATTGCGGGGCTGATTTCGCATAATGCCGAGTATGTTAATGTGCCGGGCGTGTTTTGCTTGCTGCATTTCCTTGTCCTTTACCTTGTTACGCATTTTTACCTCCGCCATAAGTCGGTTGTGTTTCTTTTAAAGGCCATTACTTAAAGGCCACTACAGGCAACAAACTGGGCGTTACGTCTTATGCGGATGGCTCCGGAGGGCCAATCGCCCTCCGGACCTCCCCGCTCGCCTCGGGACTCCCGTTGACTTGCGAAGCACTCCCATTCGCGGGCGCGGCTTCGCCGCTTACTTGTCCGCCTGCGGCGGCCAACTCCTCAACGTTCGCTGCGCTCACTACGCCG